>Ga0123357_10002636_pt1 | contig 20168 bp, 14 predicted proteins | sample TergutEmb28metaG_FD_89873 | JGI IMG/M metagenome (GOLD analysis project Ga0123357, IMG submission 89873) | Embiratermes neotenicus P4 segment gut microbial communities from Petit-Saut dam, French Guiana - Emb289 P4 | ecosystem: Host-associated > Arthropoda: Insects > Digestive system > Gut ... | reverse complement strand
GCGTGATTGTCAAAGTAATCTAGAAAAAAATAATTGAAGAAGGCAGCTTTTTGATAATGTAAGAAGTTCGCTTTGTTATTTTGATGCCGCGGAAGGAAAAGTAAAAAAAAAAAAGGGGGGGGGGGGGGGGGGGGGGATATGCCTTCCAGATATTTGTAACTGAAATCAAAAATCAAGACAATGAAACTACATTCATCCCTAAAGCAAAGTACAATGAAAAAAACATTCAAATGCCCTGGTTGTTGTTTATTATTGTTCATTAGTTTAGTTAATGATGCTGTCTAAACTGGACAGTTATACAACAATAAATTGGGCAATGACAGGATATTACTTTAGCTCTACCATTAGGAACCCACACAAGACCCTCTTCATACAATCTCCATTTGAAGGTACAAACAGACTGAAAGTCTGTTATTCAGAGTACACATCATAACAAGAAGTCCACTGTAGTAACAGTTTAAACAATGGGGGATTTACCAACTAACCTGCAACTCCTACAACCTATCATATGTGAGCCATGTCAGCCGCAGCCTGATGATATGCTATCAAGAGCATAACAGATACATCCAAAACAACAACCCACATTCAGCATACGCACAGCATATCTTAAGCAACCAACATGAATACGGCACAACGAATAACCTAATGACCCTACTTACACAATTTACCTGCCTCATAGCCCAGACACACACAACAGCATAACCCCCACGAAACACGGAACAAACATAATGCAACCCAACACTAATTATATCTTTCACCCTTACAGCATAACACACCATATGCGATAATAACACAAGTATAGTCTCACGCTCCTGATGATGGGCATATAAGTGCCCGAAACATGTTGAGCAGATTATAAGTGCAATAAACCATTCAGTAGCATCTAGTTGGTTTTTATTCTCTACGCTTTTACAACGATGCACAAACATACATCAAAGTAGCCAGCTATGTTTCTCCAAAATGTTGGTGCAAATGTACCAGGCTACAGAACAGCATCATAATCTTGCAGATGACAATACATAAAATACATTTTAATTAGAAGCACTTTTAAGGGCACTGCCAATTCTTAAGTCATGAATGTCATATCTATACATATAAGATCATAAAGGAACAAACCTTGACGCATCCAATGGATGTTCTGTTGTCTGTGATACATCTCGTGCTTCATTTTCTTCCTTCCTCTGTTTTGTCGTAGGCTGGCGTTTCTTCTCTGACACTCTAGGAACTGTGAATGGACAACCTCCTGCTCTGAAGTCCACGTTAATAGCTGGCCACACTGACAGTTCCTTATACACAGGCCTGGAATTCCTGTTAATGCCAAAAAATTCATGAATTCCTTCCTCAAATTTCTGACAAAATGAAGAATTCTATTCTTCAGCCAATCTCTATTAATGGAGCTCTGATATCGTTCATCCACCTTGGAAAATTACACAACTTCAATCCTATATATATCATACAGTCTTCTAATAAAATTCACAATCACAGAACTTACCTAGAAAGACATGTATTACATGCAGGTGTGTATCAGATTTGTGGAGCAGTCCTCCTTCAGAAACTAACAGCTGCTCTGCTACTAAAGAAATTCCTGCCTTTTATGAGAAACTGAACGTTCACTGCACCATTTGCAAGACTCCGCCATCGGTCCCAGTCATAAGCCACATAAATCCAGTCAACACTTTCTTTTCCTATCTACATTTACACAACAGCCGCCGATTATCTATGCATATGTCCTCCAAGTGGCCCCTTCCATTCATGATTTCTGCCCTAATTTTTAAGCCTTTCAAACCCCCCCACAAGAGCCTGAAAGCAATTTCACCATTAATATGATTCAGTGGCAATTTTGTTAACATTTTTAAGCTAAACCTTTTTAAATGTCACTCCAACAATCACACAGGAGAACACCAGAACTACTGATTCAGGAACTAAAAAGACAATAAATTCTTACATATGAAACAGTCCCCCAGCATACAGAATTCTACAGCTATACCATAAAACGCGTGGTAATATGAAACTGAGCTAGAAATGACACTGTTGAATGTTACATTTATAAGGGCAACTATTCAATTACAGACTCTCATCTATCAACAAGAACCCAATGTACAAAGTATGGTCAACAAGTCCCGAGAAAAGTGCTACAAATTCTGCACTTCAAGCGATGGGGAGTCCTGCTTGTACATCAAATATGAAGTATCTCCCTTTGGCCCTTATGCACCTTTGCCAGCAGTAGTACCACTTTTGGAAGCAATCCTGCAGGCGATTCATTGTGACCCCATTCAGCACTGTCACTGTAGCTGCCTCAAGTCATCAGAGCTAGCAAATTACCATCCTGTCTGTTCTTTCAATCGTGGAAAGTGATAATAATCAGTCAGGGCCAGGGCATGGAAATGTCGTGGTTGTGGAACAGAATAATCACAGGCAATAAAACGTGGGTTTACCTTTACAACCCACAAACTAAATGACAGTCAATGTACTGGAAGTCCCTGATCTTGCCAAAGAAGAAGACTTTCCATGCTAACACATCAATGGGCAAGGTAATGTTGGAAGTCTTCTTTTACAATAGGACATTGTTCATCAAGAGTATGTTCCACACCACAGGGCCACACTGTGAACAAGACAATGTACAGGGACATTCTTTGCTGCCTTACAGAAGCTACCCACTGGATGTGCCTGCAGTGTTGGTGAGCAGAAAAATGGGTTCTACACCACAACAATGCACCTGCATATTGGTCTCACCTGGTTGATGAACATCTGGCGAGACATAATGTAATTTGTGCTTTTGCAACCATCATATCCCCCCTCCCCAAATTATTACTTCTTTCAACAATTGAAAGGGTTCCTGAAAAGGACAGTGATTTGCTAGCTCTGATGACGTTGAAGGGGCTATGACGACAGCACTGAATGAGGTCACAAAGAATGCCCTGTACAAGTGCTTCAAACAGTGGTATTACTGCTGGCAAAGGTGCGTAATGGCTGAAGGAAGGTATTGCATTGGTGGTGTGTAACACTACTCCCCATCACACCAAGTACAGAAGTTACAGCACTTTTCTTGGAACTTACTGACTATAGTTGTATAGTCACCCTTGTTCACTCAAGCCTGGAAACACACATGTAGCAAGATAACTGGGATAGCTCATTTGAAATACTAACTGCACTATGTGCTGGATTATCCAGGAATTGAACTTTGATTTCCAGTAGATGTGGGAAGATTCCTCTTCTCCCCAATTTACTCATACTAATTATGGCACATCTGCTCCTAGGTACTTACTTACTTGCTTACTCCATGGAGCAGAGTCCTTGAGAAGCCAACCAGTTTTCAGCTAGTCAAGAACTTCCCCACATTTTACGGAACCTGAAGGTTCATTACTGCATTCACAAGTGCATGCCACCTGTCCCTATCCTGAGCTTTGTACGTGAACATATTGTAACAAGATGTCTTTACAGTGAGGAGTTGTTAGCACCTTGCCCAACCCCCAAGCTGGAGGACCAACCCTTCCTGGCTGTCCATAACTGCTTATTCAACATATTCGCAGCTACCCTACATATTGGAGGCTGCTCCTCCATCCACAACCTGAGGACGCGCCACACAGTGGTGACAGGGACCCACTTATCATGTATATTTAACAATCTCAAACACATATTGAGACTTACGGAAAACACACAACAGAAATAAAATGCGTATTTAATGTTGCTGCACTTCTGTTCAAAGCATTTTTTGCTCCAACAAATATTTAGCGCCTTATGTCCAAGATGTGCACAAAAACGCAAATAGGTCCACATAAAAGGGCACAATTTCAACCAAAACTGCTAGGTGGTGATATCTCTGATTAAGAACCCTCAAGTGAATGTCATAACAATCTGTTCAGTTCTTGAACTATTATATGTGGACAACAGATGAAACAAAAATACTACGGGCATTTCTGGAGCTTCCTGCCCTAAATGCACTAAACAGAAATTAATGGCCTCCATGTGATGCAGGATGCTGACAATCAAGGCAGAACAGCATCAATGCAGAACTTCTGCCAACAGAACGACGATCGTTCAAGTGGTAACAAAGGAAGTAACTGCTGTTAACATGTACCACAATTCAGGAATGATCTGGGTGTGAGGTTCCACAGGCAACAAAGATTTGTAAATGGTGCCTAATATTTGCAGGTCTTCAGCATGAAACTTGCTTACGTCAACCATCTGGTGCCTGCAATACTGAACTGCTCCTACATTTTTGGAAAATATGTGCATTCCTGCCTTACTGTGTCCCCTCTTCACCAACAATCCAATTTATCACTCTTAAAAAGCCCCACTCTTTGTTTTCATTATCATGTGTTCTTCGTAAGTCTGTGATACTCAGTTTGGAACATACTGAGAATTTGAACAGTTTAAAACGAATGTACTTACCGGCTTACACTTTCTAACTTGATAAAAGGGGCCTTTAATCCAGACGAGGATGGCTTTGTTTTAACAGATGACGATCTCTTCAGATATTTCTCATAAATTTTATCCAGCCATTTGAAAACCTGAAATACCAACAAATTCCATATTGACTGAAGTTTACACCTCTGACAAAAGCCTTGACTGGTATAAGCAACATGAAAAAACTGTTTCTGTGCTACGAACATCAATGAAAACATGTTTCTTGCATAGACATGCTATTACTTCACTCCCTACTATTAGAACACAGATACTATATAGAAAGACTGAGCATATTCACAAGTAACAAATGCAGTTGTAACACCCAACACCATCGCTCTGCTGTTAGTAATCCAAAATCAGTCTTGCTCGTCATCCCCTATCACACATGAAGCAAAGATGGTCTCAGCGTGCTTATGCAAAGTATTCATCTGAACAAGGAGTGTTTATATGCAATACATTTGCAAAAAGTATGATTAAAAAAGTCACTAAAAATTATATAAAAATATCCTGCATGAACAGCACATGTAAAATAACAATAATGAGAAAAGTGGAAAATTTTTAAGAAGTTTTAAATGGTAAGTCCAGTGCTGGTGGCCTGGAGGTGAGAAAACTTGTGTTCTTCTCAGAGGAGGCACAGTTTTACCTAAAGGATGAAAAGAACAAAAGTAATATATATCTGAATATGTCCGAACATCAGATGATGTTCCTTTGCATAACAAAGCCGGAGTTGGGTATGCAGTAACCACAAATAAAATCATATAAAACTGCCAATCTGAACCAATGGTCAACTTCTGTAACAGCCCCAATAGCAGTGCCTATGTACACTGAGCTTTCATAATGATGCTACTACTTACTTTCTCTAGGGGCCAGATGGGGATACTCCAGCGAGCTGCGTTATCTAATGGATCAACTGTGCACTGTTGTGGCTGCAGCTTGGCTCTCTCCAGCATTGCCTCAGCACGGGTCTTCTGTACAAAGTAACAAGAGCCAAGAGCACACATTATTCCCACTTCTACTGATAAGATGTGACACTAGACATGTTGGATAGTGCCATGACAGTGTAGCTGACAAAAGCTAGACTTGGGTCATGTCTAGTACAAGATACACAGCCACGATTTACCAATAAATCAGGGGGCGTACAAATCCTCAGTGCCAGGCCACCTGCCGTATGTCAGAGTTGTACCTCACATTTTCAGCATTAACTGCTGCAGTTTTTTCTCCTTACACACAAAAATACATTTAAATTATCACACACCAAGAAGGCAGTGTCAGATATTGGTGACTTACGGGTCCTCAGTATGGAACTTGCTTTTTGTTGCTCTCCCAGTACCTACAATTTTGTAGTTGATCTAAGATTTTTTGACCCTCAGCATAAGCGGCAACAGTTAATATAGTTTTCTAATCTATCACAATGCAAGAACTTGAAATATCACTATGAATACTGTCAATCACAATTTCAGTGAGAGAGTGAGAGAGAGAGACTGGGGGAGGAAGGGAAGGAGAGGGAAAAAGTAAGAAAGGCTTATCAGGCCATTCAAGGCATTAAAGCCATGGACCAAGTAACGATGTTTTGGTCCACGACAGACCGCATATACGACAGTGGTCCTGGTGTTACAACTGCCTACAGTATTCAGTACAGTAACATGCTGTACAGGTTTGTAGCCTAGGAGCAATAGGCTATAACATATAGACTAGGTGTATAGTAGACCATACTATGTAGGATTGTGTAAGCACACTCTATGACATTCACACAATGACAAAATCACCTAAAGATGCATTTCTCAGAAAGTATCCCCACTGTCAAGTGACACATGACAGTATTAAAGAAAAAGTTTATGTATACATACTATACACCACATGGTACATGAAGTAAGCCTACAGAAAGGTAAGACTGCTTCAGTGATCAGATGAGCATAATTGTTTGTTGGAAGAGTAAGCAGCATGCTAAATAAAGTCATCTTAAAGCAGAGTGCCGAGAAACAACTTACGGATCTCCTTCCCCCTCTCAGTCCGTCTCCTGGTGAATCAAGCGTGGCTGGAGACTCGGAATAGTGACCACCCAGGGGAGTAGAAGTGGACGACAGGGCAGTGCATTTTGGTGTGTTACCACTTACAGAGCCACAACCAGCACTTACACTCGCGCTTGTATAAAGTGACCTGTCTGTCACCACATAGTTCACTTCCTTCACCAGAAAGTATTCAACTGTCTGCAACAGTCAGAAGTTGGTGTCAACAATGTAAATAGCATGTATTTCTAGCTTATTATGAAGGGTTTGGGAGACAAAGGATGATGAGTGAGACATGTGAACACTGTCTTCTGGGACATTAGGCCGTGCAGCTTGATGTTCAGGTCTTGCAGAAAAAATGTAGCCTACATCTTAACTGCTGAAGACACTAATGAAGTATTATTTCATTCATTAGATATGGGGTTCTCATGGAAGTGATTAAGTTTCCATCTTCAAGGTATAAAAATATAGATTTTTCTGTCACTTGTCGTCTGGCCCAGTTATAAATAAAACATAATGGGACATTATGGAGAGAAACATTAGATTTTACCATGCTCTAAATCTGATTTTTGGGATGTGTTCAGTTAAACTCACAGCCAACACACAAGTTATACTGACAATTTTCATGGTTTTCCACAGCTGTTTCAAGCATAAGAGACAGTACCTCAATTAGGACACAATTACTTCCTTTTAAATCCTTTCCAATTTTTCATTCACCAGTCATGCTATATTTTGATGTTATATTTTCCCAAGATACTGAATGTGATATATAATAAGACGTAAGTATAAACAAGAGTGGAAAAATATGTTCTCCCAAGCAGTATACACCCTTTCCAAATCCATAATTTCCTGCAAGTGTAACTTGAAATATCCAATCATACCACAGCCAGAAAGATTTTTCTTTGTACTTCATCAAATACTCAAAACATCTGGGAATTATGTCAAATATAAGACGTACACCTCTGGGCTCAGTGTTTCAGGTTACATTCTAATTTCCAGATTTTTATAATTAGTACCATCTCCTTTGAACTTCACAAGAAGCAGAGTTTATACTGCACTGACAGAAACTAAACTTACAATGACCTGGCAAATTTCAGTGCAGATGAAAATACCACATTTTATCAAAACTGTACAGTTCTGCAGATGAAATGTGCATGACTTAACACCCCATTATACATTCCCTGTAAGCACTTCTTATACACAGCATGTAACAAATCTGCAATATTTGAGGTTAGAAACTTAACAAGATGTCAGATGAACCTAATGCCCCCATTTTCTGTGTTAACTTGTCACAGAAGTTTACAAGTATGAAATTTTAATATTATATTAACATAAAAAACTGTCCAACAGTGTTCCAATTTAATATGTTGTAAGAGATAATCAAGAAATTTGGGATTCACATAACTGCAAACTGGAGTGGATAAAATGTTTCAAGGAGGTTACAAAAAAAATAAAATACTGAAAGTAATTCTTGGTCACCATATACAACTCAGAACAATAACAGTCAACCCACAATGAAAATTAACTGCAGTAATTCATGAGAGGTGCTTCACATTCTTACTTACACTTCAATGATCTGCAATAATAGGCTCCTCATTTGAATCCTAACACCATCATCCGAATACTGTTCAGTTTACAGTAATGGCTATATGACACATCCACTGCAAGTACTAGGTTCAATACAGCTAAAATGCATGCACAAAGGCTTCCACATTAGTAGTAAACGTTACAAAGTAATGGAAGTTCAAGATCAACCTCAAATATCCTAACATGTACATAATACACTTTAACTACTTTCTTTATACAAGACAGCTGTACTAAGTAAACGAAACGGTGTCATTTTGTTAGTTTCTCCATAATAGTTTGTAAACAACAATATGTAGGTCTTAGACCCGCCTCCCCGATACTTACGCTATTGCACGTTCTGCCAACTTAAATTTGTCCTAGGTGGCTGAAGACGATTAATTTAACACTACACTACACAATTATTATCCCTCAGTTACATTCTTAGTATTTTACAAGCAACTTTAAGTAAGTTCGATCCATTAATAAATTAACTTCGCCAGAGCTGTCACACAAAATGGCTTTATTCTTGTCGATTACGAACGCTTTACAAAAGAGGGCACGACAATCGCCTGAAATAAAAATGGCGTCAGCTAAGCATAGCCGGTGAGGCATTGGTTGTGATCGCTGGTACTGCACGACTTCAATCAATGTGGGCCGTTGTATTTTACATATCTGAATAAATCCACACATAAGTATAAAATTACAACATCTAGGAGCCAGAATAAAATTACACTAACCTGGCAGGCTTGTACCATTCCCTCACCTTTAGTTAATGATAATGGCATTAGAAGTGACTTGTGCTAAGCGATCGGACTCCTGTATTTCTTCTGATGACTACACAAATGTTGATCATTGGAATGTTAGCTCTAGACATTATAACAAAACGATAAATGCTGACTGGCATGCCATTCTTTATGTGCTGTGATATCACTTTAATTTATACCAATTCTCAAATAGGAATAGAATTCATGACTCATTTTAAGTATCCACTACAGAATTCAGTGATATAAAAGAAGCACCATATGATCAATACACCTGAAGCAGTGGAAAAGTAAACCTGGGAAATAAAGATATGAAAGAGTTCGAACAGGTGACGGGGATGGCAATGCTCTTTAAAGTCATGTTCCCCTTCAGCCCCATCCTGTCAACAACCACAAAACTCTTGTCACTGGAAGGGTTACCACATTATCATTATCCTCACTCCCCATATTTCTGTGAAGAGAATTCACACCTAGCTACAAGGAATACAGGGAAGTATACCCAAGGCAGAAGTGCAATAGTTCAAAGATGTGTAGGGGGGTTAATGTATAACGCTCTCTTCTGTTACCTAAGCATGCGTGCAAGCATCCATGCACACACACAAGTAGATCTACTGCATCTCCAAGCACAGAAAAATACAGTAGGCACATTAGCTGAGACTGTCCCTGTGTTGTAGCGACTGACACCCCAAGTGGCTGGAACAGGTGGCCAATCATGTCTTATAATACATGGTCTCTGCATGGTTGTGAAATGTATTCTCTTGAACAAAGTGTTCATTTACAAACACGTGAGAGAACAATATTCAAAAGAGAGGGAAAATTTTGAATAGGTTCAGAGGTGGTCCGTTGGAAAATAACAACACATTTTGAAGGATCACAGTGCCTTCATTTTTACAGTCAAGCAGTCCATACATAGTCAACATCTATTTACCAGTCAACATGGAGTTGCAACTCAGAAGATCTAATCTTCAGCAACACCACTGTGAAAGCCTCAAACCTCATACAGAATTAGGTGTCACCAAGAGAAAGCAAATTAATTACATATGACAAAATGGTAGGAAGCAATTGCAGCTAATATGAAGGTACTTTTATGCATGAAAGGAGGAAAGTAAAGGAACTTCCAAAAGTCGCTCAGGATAGTTGAGATTAACTATACCTGTTTCCTGAAACATGCATGTTCCATCTAAACTTACTGGGTGTTATGATAAAACGAGGCATGCAATAATTAGCAAATAGATGTTTTATACAGATATGTCTGCAAAAATTAAGAAAAATGAGTACATATGAACGACTTAATTTACACTGCACAGCAACTGAAATATTCTTCCTCTCACACTACAATGGCACATTTCTCAATATGAGACACCAAAAACCAGTATATAAAAAAAAGTTATTCTTACTGCTCCTAGTGACTTCAACTTTTGTTCGAGGTTGCTTGAAGTATGGTGATTTTTAATATCCAAATAGAATTTCTTATTCAGCAGAGGTTTGGCACTTCTGCGGTGCTGACTTCGACCTAAGAAGTGTGACAAATCAGTTATGTAAGTAATATAGCAATTCAGACACCAAATTATACCAGTTCAAATTTAAAGTAGTGGTTTACACACGATACAAGGCAAAACTTATTTGGTATAATGTCGCCATGAAAACATTACATATATCACAATGCCATAACCTACCTTCTTTTTCCTTCTGCCCGTTTGTTTTGGAAGTTGATAACATTCCTTCATTTAAACACAAACTTTCACGATAAAAAAATACGGAAACAGTTCACGCATTCCGACTTGACGTAATTTACATAACGAATAGGCGAACATACTCATCTTGTGCTTTCATACCTTCTACATTATTCATACCGAGAGACTTACTACCAACACAGTCTTACGACCACCTCATCAGGGAAGAGGTAAACTTTACGCCCTTTTGCAACTCGAATAAAACACACAGCACCTACTGTGGGAAAAGAAGCGTTCCAGACAAACCATTTATCTATTAAAGCTTCTCTTCAACACATTAATACAGTCCTAAGAGATGCAGAGCTCACATAATTCACGAATTGAAACTCCTTCGATCACTTCCAGCCGCCACGCTACGACCAAAACAACCCTCGCTGGCACGCTCTAGCGGCAATGTGTTATATATAGAATACACAACACTACCAGAATGATATTGATTTTAAAGCGAAGAGCCCCACCTGACACTTGTTAAATCATGCATTTTACGGTATTATTTGCAGTTACTGATAAATACTGAACGATTGAGAAAGGGTTTCTGTTAATTCCACCACGATCACTAATGCCAATAGTTGCTGTCCAGAAAGTTGCCGCCAAAAATTTAAATAAAATGATCGGATTAATTTAAGGAACATCGCTTTGCGCAATTCCAGATACTATCGAGGAAAATAATATATTGAGCCAGTTGGATGAAAGCGGGAAATATGAAAATAAAGATTGATTCCAATGCTTGTTTCCTTGCTCATATTGCTCTATTGCAAAGGCATAATAATAGGAACAGATTTGACAGGGGGCCATACACCATCAACCACTAGCTCAACAACACTCTTGGAGACCTGGGTGCAAATTATGTTTGGGTCTTTGTCTAAATATACCAAGCACCACTGCACCCCACTCAGTGTCAGAAACATACATGAAGCACATTCCTTTCTCACATGCTAGCTAATTCTGCTACATCCAAATGTGATGGCAGCAAGCAACTCCGTCCGTTGAGAAATTTTCAATTAATTAAAGATTTACAATAACCTCTTAGTAACATTCTCATAATTTTATTATTGACATTTACTTTTTACTTTCATGCTGATGTGTGATCATGTGTCTTTCTTTCAATGGTATTGAAAAAGCCAACTCCAATAATGGTACAAGAAAAAGGTTGTAGTTCACTGTTCTTTAGACTAGCAGTGGGCATGAACTGGTTTTTCACCATGGTTAGCTATCTTGGCAGTACATGTCTACTCACTTAAAGTCATAATTTTTTAATGACAAACTTAAACGTTTTTAAGAGTGCACTCAATGTATTCAAATATAAACCATGACAGATTATTAAACGGGATATAATCAGTTCCTTCAGACCACTTAAGTATAATGTGATATCACAAGACCCTGCACATACTGCAGTTTTTAAGATCTTGAAGAAACCAATGAGAAAAAAATATATTTTCAAGCTGACATACTGGATCCAAATTTGAGGTATATACATAGGCCTAAGAATGTTGTAAATTTGTCCCTGTACTTATCGTACATTCTGACAATGTCAGCATATCACATGCAAAACTTTTATCACATTCTATCAAACAAAATTTTGTATACATTTCTCATTATCCACACATATGCTTGATGTTCTACCCATCTCACACTTCTTGATTTAATTGTCTTAATATGATTAGATGAAAAGAATTATTAGGTTCCACAGCATAAAATTTTCTCCAGCTCTACTTACTTCATCTCTCTGATGTACCTTACACTTCAAGGTAGTGTTGTTGCTTCTGTATAAAAAATATGGGACCATCATGGTAAAAATGTTACTGATATGGATATCAACACACAACAATTGCATGGTCCTCTTCTGACTCCATGAATGCCAGTAATGGTTTGCAGGTTATTAGAATAGGATAGACACAAACATAAACTTGGTAAAACAAGAATCCTGTCCCTTCAAAGCACCAGGTGCTTTCAGCAGGATGGACAGGGTGATGGAGACAGGGCACTTTCCTATTGCATAGAATTCTAGTTTGTATCTACAATTGTTGTTGTGTAAAATCTGTCACATATAACCCCAAAGTTTCATAACACTTACTTTACAATCAAGAAACAGGTGCTACATGAAGTCTTACAGCACTACGATGTGGAAGCTGAACTAGAGTAGCCTACTTATCATTGCATAGATTTGATAAAGTGCATTAGTAAAATAATGAATCCCATGAATATGTAAATAAATATACTGATAACACTGTATTGCTACACTTTTCAAATAATCGAAATTTCAAGTTCCAGACCCCAAATATTACTTGACACAATCCTCAGCTGCTCCCATCCACTTTCCATCCTCATATCCTAATAGTGTAAGATCCATCTTAATACAGTCCTACCATTTCCTATTCAGTCCTCTATGTGTGAAGAAAAAAAGTATATCAGCATACAATGGGCATTTCATTTTCCTATGAAACATTACTTCCAAATACTTTTTCCTTAAATAAATGTTTAGTCAATTAAGATAGTGATATGTATATAGTGTCAACTACTGTTGTCTGACTTTAACGAAAATTGAAATAGGCAAAGAAATTAAAATTTCCACTACAAACTTTCATGAAGATCTACAAAGCAGTTCTAGAGTTCTTACCTACATACGTGTACAGGTGGAAGGTAAAGTTTAAATAGCTGCTTAGCAGAGATGTGAATGCACCTACTTGTAGAAACACAGTTACAAGGATCAGGCCATAAGAAGACATCAAGGGTGAACAAAAAGGGCAAAAGAACATCATCACTCATGAAACAGCAATTTGTCATAACCCACAGCTATAGTTTTAAAGAAGACCCCCCCCCCCAAAAAAAAAGATCATTAATAGACCAAATTGTTAGCATGTTGCACTTTTAAGAATATGTAAGTGGAAGCAATTTGTTTGTGGACACAACATTTTGAGAGTTGCGTTTGTAACCCAACTGCCTAGTAATGCGGGAATCTAAGTTTGAAGAATTGTGTGGGTTATGACAAATTTTTGTTTCATAAGTGTTATGCTACACTGTATCCTGGAAACATAAATCCTCTTACCTGCATTACAGGAGAAAGAAATGAGACAAATGATGTCTGTGTGAGAGAAATAGTGTCGAATAACAGTGTAGCCAACACGTGCATAGGTACCCTCCTCTACAGCCTGCCCACAACCTGTGCCTACTTGTGGTGTGTCCAACTACTCAGATTTGGTACAGAGCTGTGGTTCCAAAACACCAAAGAACTTTCCTTCTGAAAATTTTATTCCTAAGACAATATTTTTTTTTCCAGTAATTTACTTTTACATGAACACTATAAAAAGGCCGGTTTTCATTCTGTAGGTTACACATGTTTGCAACACAAAACTGGCTCACTGTTTTCCAGTTTTCTTTACCACTATCAGTATTATTTGTGGTCCACCTGAGAAGCTTTACAATCTTATGACATCTCCCTGCTCAGTAAGGCACAGTAATTTACTTCTTATGTGACAGCATCCCTGAACTAACATGGCAGAACCAAGTACATTTCTAACCATTTTTAAGTGCTTAAAGTAATGTACTCAAAAACGTAAATCCAGTTTTTAAGTACTTAAAGTAATGTACCCAAAACTGTAAATTCATCTTCTCAAATACAATTCTATCAACAACTGATCCCTCTACAAAAAAAAAATTCAGTAACTCTGACACCCAGGACTCTTCATCTTTTATCAAATCAAAAAAGTCCACTGCTAGGGTGACAAGAGCCCACTACTGGATACTTCCCTCAGTCAGAGCCATTCATAACAGTACTTATGAAATGAAATGTACTACTTTCCATTAAGGCCTGGAGTTCCATCAATTACTTCCAGACACAGTTACAAATCCTGGAGAGAATGGGGTTAAAACATTGTATCATGTTGGAAACTCCGCTTGATACTAACGTGAGGGAATGCCATTCGCCAGTAGGCGACTTCAGTGTCCTGAACTTGGTCACAGAAACTTACATCCAACAGTCGCAGTCTGGTGCACCTTGTCAGAAACCTGAACACAACAAAACATACAAATTATTATCAGGGGACTCATTTGTAATTTATAATGTTAGCTTCTTGCATGTTGTTTGTACACAATAAGTACACAGGGATTAGATAAGATTAGATTCATGGGATGGGTATTAGGTGACCCTTGCACCATGATCATCTCTGAACTACTCCAGACCATGTTTCTAAAATTTGCACCTCTATTTGTTCTAAGGACTACAAGATTATGGCATCATTGCTCAGCTTAATGGCATAGCATTGCCATTTCCCATATTCTTGGCCCTGTAAAGAATGCCAAGATTCTTTGCTAAAAACATAAAGCAACATGTTTTTTTTAATTTCTCTATGGCAACACTCAGTTTTATATCAGTAATAGCTGTAATTCAGTGTATAATTTCCAAACTTTCACATCTGTGAACATATCTTTTCAAATTTACCCTTAGAAATAATAACAAAAGAAGGAAAAATCACTGGCTTTATTTCAACAAAACATAAGTCAGTCACAACAGAGTGAAGAAATTTACTCTGCACCACACACACACACCTAACCAGGAATTACATATGCAGCCACATTTACCAAGATTTTATCATAACAACACACTACTATATTGTATTTTATAATTTTAATAATTCATAACTTTAGCTAACACAACTTGTAAACTTCCTGAAGATGGTGTATTAACACCGAAATAATGTCAGAGTAATTTTAATATAAATTTACACCACTCATTTGTGCACATGTTGGTATATAATAAACATTTATTAAACAAGCAAGATTAACACACAAGTAAATTTCACACTTGAAAGCAGAAACATGCAAGCTACTAACTTGACACAGATTTCTGATGTTATACCACGGCCACCCATGAGGTCAATCTGCTCCAGGTCGGGGCAATGTTCGATGAATGGTTCAATATCTCGATCAGTGATGCCTCTTAATGCCGTGAGAAATAACTTGCGAAGATATGGGCATCCAGCAGCCAGAGAGTGAAGACTGTCTCCAGGAGCATCAAAACCCCAACTAAAACAGAAAACACCAGAGAATATAGTGCAGTGGTTCACTCTTGTTTCACATTCCTCAGGTCCCTGGATCACTTCTCAGCCAGGAGAGTACCAGATTTAAAATTTTATGGCTCCATTAGGTAAATGCCTGGACATTCCTGTAACATATGGGAAATGCAGTTGTTCATGGCAAAAAATATTAAAATTACAGTCATCTAGCATTCGATACTGAAGTTATGCAATTTGCTATTATTTGGAGAAACTCAAAACCTCCATCTTGAAGGCTGAAGCGAGAGATTGAGGCAACTGGTACCCCTGCAAATGATGATACATGTCTAAAAAGTTAGATGGCATCATATTCCAGATGACTTTAATTTTACCTGCTGCTTTCTCCCACCTTGTTCATAGCGCGGCATCCACAACACATTTGTCAAAAAATAACTCCAGCAGCTAATATAACATCTTTAAATAGACCAGGAATCCAACAAAACAGAACAGCATGTTAACCTTCTAACTGCAGAACCTCTACTTGGAAACACTGCTGAAGTCTGATCCATTATCCTCCCCCTCTACAAAGTAGGGCTAGAGATTCTGAGTGAAGGGACTGTAACAGAACCATAATTCAAATTCTAGAAAGTGTACCCAAGGGTGTTCTTGGGCTAAGCCATCATACTTTCATTCAAAGAATTATGAGTTTGACACCCAGTCATGGAGATGTGAACACTACCAAGCCCTGTAGAGGTTCAGATGCCACATTAAGCTGTAGGAAGGTGAAGAAGACCATATATGGAAGAACCAGAAAGCAATCACCCATGAAACATACACCCAAGTACCATACATACCTAATTACTGAGTTGGTATAGTGAACTGGATCATAATTTACCACATGTATCTTCTATGTACATCACTCCACATACTCCAAACAATAATTTTTAAATTATGATATTTTTTAATAATCTCTATTTTATTATAAAACTGTGAATTATAACAAAAACTATATGATTTTTAAACTCTGGAGTTACTTAGACACATTTTAAATACATCTGTGTTCTCGTTCTCACCACCCTGAAGATGGCCACATGAGTGGCTGAAACATGTTGGTGACCATGTTGAAGTAAAGTTACATCCATAAAACCAAAGTGCATTTGTTGGTCTTTTAATACATTTATGCACATCTGAAATACTTTTAAGTGCTAGAAGTATAATTTGATTAATACTTGGATTAGCAAATTGTTTATCATCTGCCAAACACAACTACCTTTTGTGTAGAAAGAGCTACATGTTTTGGTCGTTTACGACTACCAATGGGCCATCATTACAATATTTTAAAATATCTTGTGTGATACCACACAGTAAAACCATACATTAAATATATATGTATTACACTTTATCGTACTTGAAAATACTGTATTGATGGCCAAATGATGGTCGTAAATGACCAAAACATGTGGCTGTTTGTTAAACAAAAAGGTAGCTGTGTTTGACGAATAGTAAACAATTGGTTTTTGAACATTCCACAAGCAACAGGACATACTCTTTTAAATTAATTCTTCAATTATTTAAAATTTTTCCATTTGCACATATTATACAGCTACAAATAGTATGAAAGCAAATGGTAAATCATAAAGGATGCAGAAAAAAGCAATCATTGCCTCATTTTAAATACTATTTCAGCACTTAATTAGAGAGACTGAAGAATGCCAGAAAAATTGTCAGTAAGGCCAGCGACATGACCCACAACTGAAATATTGATAAAACAGGAACAGAAGGGTTAAAACCCTGCATCATTTTGCAGTGATGCAACATCACGATTTTGGGTAGATACATACCACCAGCCCAGGTCCACTTCCTCCAACTTCCTACACTTGCGCAAGGCTCTAACACCTACTGGTGTCAGACCATAAGTTTTCCAAAAGTCCACAGATACTAGCTCCTTGTTATATGTTGCAAGTGTCTGAGCAATGTCATCCATGCTTGCTATGTGTGTACATGAACCTGCAACAACATCTTCACAGTTCAAATATAACTACAGTAAGACCACAGAAATAAATAACACAGATTTATCAGCTCTACCATTCCCTTAAACTACTACGCTTCACACTCCAACTACCGGTCTACCCTTCCAGTCTCCTAGCAACTATTCTTAATTTTCTTCTTCTTCTTCTTCTTCTTCTTCTTCTATGGCACTTTGACCTGTTTTTGAGCCAGGGCCTCCCCACTATCGGATTTTTTAAACAACTGAGGTTGTACAAGGACAGGATGTCAGCTATATGCCTAACCCCCAACAGGGAGGGCCAGTGTATCTCTCCTTATCTGGCATTGGTGGTTCCACCAGCATAGCTTTTGTGGTCACTGATGCATGATGCAAACTCCCTCACCCAGCTACATATGCCTTCAAAAAGGTGGGGATACCATCGAGTGAGCCCAGCAATTCTGCTCGAAAAGATACTGTAATCCTGTGTCTTCTCACAAAGTAGAACTTCAAAGTATTATATTAGTATTAACAACTTTTGTTATACAAAAATTCTGCTTCATGCATATGCCATTGTCACATGCAACAAAATATCTAGTACTTAGTATTTATCCACTACCAGTTTCAGCAACTGAATCTTGCCACCTGCAAGCAAAAATATGCCAAACAGATATTACTGAAGTCAGTCACTGTGACAGGACTTACCTAAATTGATATGTTTCAGCTGAGGTGACGACTTCAGTATACATTTAAGTGGCCCCAGAGCTATTTGAGTTCGATAGAGATCCAAATACTCGAGATTTCTCAATGAAGTTAGACTCTGGAAGCCCAGATCAGAGATTTTATGGCAGCCTCGCACACCAAGTTCTGTGCATTTAAAGACAGAATTACGAATCTAATATAATATTTATTTTATAGCACTATTATATCAAAATAATTAATTTGAAGACTGAAGTCAAGTTAAATATGACTTAGAAATTGAATTCTTATCTCAAGGAAGAAAACTGTCCTCATCACAAAGACTAACCACTTACTACCATTGACAGAATTACTGCTGCATGTTCTTAGAAAGGCAGAAAACTTGTAAACAAACTGTGCAGGCAAAATGTACAGTACAGTATTTTAATGTTAAAGGAGTGTGTATGCATACATGTACATACAGTGTGTCTGTGTGTTTTTGTTTGTGGTTACTTGTATGATGCTGTTAGTATTTCATAACAAACAGTGTCAACAGAAGCACAACTGGTGAATGGTGTAACAGAAAGGATCTGGAAGGAAGTAGAGCCTAATCAAGGTACTTTTGTCAACTCATGAGAAAGGCTCTGACTTTGGCAGAATGCATATAGTCCCTTATCTCTAGGCTATCCTTGCAGAGAATAAAAACAGGTCCCGTCAAAACTACATGTTTCTATAAATGCATACATCACTTTCCACCAGTTGTCACTTTCTATGTGTGCGGTCTGTAACAGCCCAAAATAAAATTTAAATATAGTTCTAATCACAAAGCACACAACAGAAAATAACAGTATTGAATTACACACAGTATACACAACCGCGCTACAGCCTCATTTATTTATAATTGGAATACTGCACCAGGATAGCCAGTGTCCCAGCCGATACCGACACTGGGGTCTTCCTATACACAGAGTGCTTAGTTTACGTGGTCTATATTGTTATCACTTCACAGACTGTTTTGCATGACAACAGGAAGCACATCAATCACCACAATTCCAATCCAATGTGTGTTTGGGTACATACATTCTACTTCAATGTACCATAGTTAACCATATTTAGTGCAACTTCTGGCAGTGCTTTCCTTTTGTTTGCAGAAACATATCATATCTAACACACACAAAGTTCTTCCAACACGACTAAGGGCGCTACATCACAAATGTTTTTTTTTTTTAATTCGTCTTCAGTGCAAGAATTAATACTATACACTTTATCCCTTAACATGCCATACAAGCAACAATCACACAGGTTAAGGTCTGGTGAACAACGAAGTCACAATTCCCTTTTTATTGCTGTCACCAAAAATACCCTCTGAATAAAGCAGAGGTTTGTGATGCTGAAAAAATTGTGTCAGAATGTGTGTACCATATCAGTGTCAATTTATGGTCTAGGGCTGAGGGAGAGGGGTGTGGAGCTGCTACAGTCACCTAGCAACCAGACCACAGACAGACAAAACTGAGACGATGGAAACATTTTGTATGTATGAAAAAAGTGTGAAGTGATTGAACTCTCACTCATACATGGCTGGAGCAGTTCTGTTTGGTAACAAAGGATGCTGTTTACAGTGTGGGATATACATATAATGGAAGATAACTATCTTAAAAAAATTCCTCTATACCTATACATACATACATACATATACAGGGTGTCCCAGGAGGAATGTGCCAGACTTCGGGAGTGTGTTCCTTATGTTAAACTATACTGATATAACCCAAAACACCTATGCCCAAATTTGAACGGTTACGGAGATAATGGCCAGAGAAAATTGTGGGCTTCATTGGTGTCGACGTACTGTATGCCGTCCGTGACGTCATACTTGTCCAATGCGCCTGCCCGACAACTAGACATCGTAATGCAGTGACCTAGGCGTGTGCGCTACAGCGCACGGTAGCTCTGACGTCACTAGATAACAGATCAGCTGCGGCCTGCGTAAAGTACTTGGAAGTCTAAGGACAACTATGACACGAGTGCGAGTGTTTTTGTAGTTC
>Ga0123357_10002635_pt1 | contig 20169 bp, 11 predicted proteins | sample TergutEmb28metaG_FD_89873 | JGI IMG/M metagenome (GOLD analysis project Ga0123357, IMG submission 89873) | Embiratermes neotenicus P4 segment gut microbial communities from Petit-Saut dam, French Guiana - Emb289 P4 | ecosystem: Host-associated > Arthropoda: Insects > Digestive system > Gut ... | reverse complement strand
TCTCTTCCTCGGTTTTCCAAAACTATATATTTCCAGAGGCTTCATCATTAAATTCTATATATATATATAGAATTTAATGATGAAGCCTCTGGAAATATATAGTTTTGGAAAACCGAGGAAGAGATGGAAAGATAAATATTCCTGAGCTTTAGGTTGCGAGGATAAAATATGGGTGGTGGTGGCTCGACATTGTTCATACTGATGGAGTTGAACCCCGTGGTTCTGTCATCACAAAGTTATTCAGTTGGTTCTTGTTTACCTGTACTGAATGGTTCTTACGAGGTCCACATCTGTAGCAATCGATTCAGATACATTCAGCAGGACAAATGTGTCATTGCCCGTGACGTTCTGGACCACAACATGCCTGGGAATGTACACAGTGTGAGCCTGTAAAATAACTTTAGCTCAAATACTTCGGTTATTTTTCACCCTTGTCATACTAGCGAACAGACTGAAAATGGGACAAAGAGGTAAGTTCTACCACGCCTGATGTCACCAGTGTTTAAATAGGGTTGGCTTTCTGTTGCATGTAGGTAATAAAAATGTTTAATTTTCAAAACTTGTATTTAATTATTATTTAACTATTATTATTTATTTAATGATTATTACTTCATTAAATTATTCAATCATAGAAAGGAAACATAATTTTCTAGGTAACTGTATATATATATATATATATATATATATATATTGTGTGTGTGTATATATGTATCATATATCATAAATGTCAAGAAATCGGATGCAATTAAACAATAAATCTCTTTAAATATTACATCCTTACTTTGCAGACGAAAATTTATCATCGCCATTGCAAATGTCGCAATATACAGGCTGTTAAGGCAATAATCACCCCTTGTTGTTGTACGAGTACGAAACACAGATGTATTCAATGGGCAACATTCAGGGATCCGAATGTTGAAACGGGTTGTATTTAATTAGAGCAAAGAATCGCTGTAATTATAAAACGCATGTCTTAATAATTATCAAGTTGCATTTTACCCATCCAGGCATATTTCGATTCCCAGCAGGAACAAGAGAATTCCTTTTTCTCCCAACAACCTACTCCGGCTCTAGCCTCCATCCAACCTTCCTCACGAGCTTTTTCCAGGACAAGAGTGGCCGGAACGTTAACCTGACCACTTGCCTCTATCTACCGTAGACATTAACAGTGCAGTAATTTACATCACCACTCTGTCTATTCCCTCACCGCATGGAGCTTAATTGGGCTCATGAAACCTTTTATTACTCTGCTTAAAAGTCTTAAAGCCGTTTACCTATAATATACGTGCATTAAGTAATAATAATTTAATAGTAATAACTGCTCTGGACACGCTTAATCCGGATTCACAAACTCCCCCTGTGTCTCCCAGTTATTCAGAACCAGGAACGGTGGGTACTTTACTGTTTATGGACAAAATGGCGTACCTGTTGAAATGCAGCCTGGAAGATGTTATCGGTGATGATATTTCTGTGGAAATAAAGATAACGTACAGTGAATATCTGTCACTTCTTTCATTATTCAGTCCTTCAAAGACAGCACTTATTACATATAACCAGATCTACAAATAATTAAGAACTGTTTCTTCCAGCAGAATGTATTTCTGTATTTCGTATGATTCCCAGCATAAAGAGAGGTTATTTCCTAAAATATCTTTAATTACTTCGTATTTGCAATGAGGGTAGAGTGTGTCGTCCGTGAGTTAAGCCTCGGGCTTCTCAAACACGGAACACAAGTGTCCATGCGTTTCTGTGTTCGTTGAGCAAATGCTTTTGCTGGCTTAGTTCTGCCCCTACCACTTAGTCGCATCCTTTCAGACCAGTTGTGTGACCACAGTCCTGGACGCATCCATCGGGTCGGGGCCAGACAACACGTCTTTGACTTCAATACTCGTAGCAAGAATGGTTTCTTAACACAATTTGTGTGACTTCTGATTTTTAAAAATAAAAATACCTCCCACACCGAGGCGGTCTCTATTGTTGTCTGGTGCTTAGAAAACTCTGGACAATAATGTCCGATAATCTGGCCCACATTTTTGTTCTATTTCAGTATCTTCTGGAAAACGCTACGATAGTTGAAATTGTAATAGTTCCTGAAGGTAAATGTATAAAAGAAATGTTTAAATATTATTGGAAACGTGAGGGAATTATCAGATATTTCCGTTGAAAATTTACTAATATATATATATATATATATATTTATTTATTTATAAAAATAACACTTTCAATTTAGAAATTTCTGTTTTGTAAAGAAGGTTCACGGGATAGACCTTACTGAGTGCGACGGTGTAATTACATTCGATTTACGATCACTTCCAAGGATTTCGAAATTTCGCAATCGATATAGCGTATCAATACAAGAGGCACGTGTTGCATATAAAATTTTAGACATGTTCATAACACTCACCTTACAAATTTCACACCTCGTTTTGTCATCACTTAAAAAAATCTTTCACGTGATGACCACGTTTTTATATTTTCTTGAAGAGCTAATCCAGCAAAATGCTCGTGCATTTCAAAGAAAAGAGATGATGCCGCTTCCTCTTCCGAAATTCGCAAGATCAGCATGCTAATATTATAGTTTCAAAACCACCTAAACCTAAAATTCGTCTAAAAATATACAGAATCAGATATTTTACCCCATATCAAACATTACGTCACATAATTACGAATACAAGTCAATTAAAATTTCAATGGGCGGAAAATTCGGTATTTCTTGTAACAACCATAGGGCCCTCATAAACACAACCTGTGGAGAAAATACCTAGGAAGTTCATAAGACAAAACAGGTGGTAGGCCTACGTATAGGAATCATTGCGCCTGAAAAATTAAAAAAAAAAATCTATATAGATTCAGAATTCTAAAGCACCATTTTTGTCATACTGACTTTGACTAAGGCAGATCATTTTTGTTTTCCACCGCGCGTTCTGTCAACTTTTCGTCTGTGCATCGAATTATGGGGTGAGTGCAAAATATGAAATAAAACCGACGTGAAAGGGAACGGTAACGGCTTCTTGTAAGATATTTTTCTAATTTGTGGGTGGAGAGACTGATGAAACCCTGGTATAACAGTGGATGTCTCAGGCTACGAGAATTGTAGAATCCAAGGCAGGACATCGTGGAAAATAAGCAGAGATTCTAAGCCTACAAAGACAGACAGTGCTGGCGAGAGGGGGAGGAACAACTGGTAATAACTACAGGCGCCCGGTCGTCCGGAAGGCGGACCGGGGACCGAATACGTTGTATATGATTTGTCTTTCTCGATAGTATCACTATTTGTCGAATGCCAAATTAACCCTTTCAGACCAAGCCCAATTCACTCTGCAACTGAGAGTCAGCCTTTTCGAAATAGTGTAGAGATTTTTAGCCTGTCCTCCCTTGGTAGGGGGTTCAAAAAAAAAATCATAGCAGCCCGAAACCGTTCTCAGCAACCCGGCAGACACCTCTGGTGCAAGTTAGTAGCTGTAGAGTTCATTCCTATGATGGGTACCCTCACGATATTTATACGCATTTTTTCGTACCGAGGGTCACGATTGCACCCTCCGTAAGGTTATTTTACTCCTAAGTAATAGGATTACCACCCAGTCGTTATTGGTTTGTTTTTCTGAACACGCTTCAAGCATATTAAACAGCGCTCCAGCGCCTGCAAGAGTGTTCAGTATGAACACTCCATCCAAATCCTTGAGCGTCCCGTAGTTTTGATCAAGCCAAAGCTGTCTCGTGCTTTTGCCAATCCTCGCATATGTGCTGTCTTTTGCCCTACCTCGCTTGTTTATTTTCGATCACGTGACATCAAATTAACTTCCTTATAACTCTGTCTGGATACACGTTTATTTTATCCGAAAATTAAGCCTAAATCAAGTTCCTAGACAAAGGCTTTAGAACCCTTCGTTTTTTTCTTTCAGTAGGTTTACAATTCTGTAAAAAAAAGTATGTATAAAAATTTGAAAGTATAAAGTGAGAGATACCTTGTCTTAAATATGCCGACGTTGGGGGGCTAAATTAAAGACAGTTATACACAGAACAGGAATTACTATCCATCTAACTAACTAACTAACCAACCAACTAACCAACTCACTTAATTACTTAATTACTTAATAACTAACTTTCTTGCTTACTTACTTACTCCATGGAACAGAGTCCGTCTTGAGAAACTAACCAGTCTGCAGCTAGTCAAGAAATTCGACGCATTTTATGGAACCCGAATGTTCATTACCGCATTCACCAGTGCCCGCCACCTGTCCCTATCCTGAGCCATCTAGATCCAGTCCATACGCCCACAACCCACTTTCTGAAGCTCCATCTTAATATTATTCTACCGTCTACACCTGGGTCTCCCAAGTAGTCTCTTTCCCTCAGGTTTCCCCACCAAAACCCTGTATACGCCTCTTCTGTCCCCCATACGCGCTACATGCCTCACCCATCTCATTCTTCTCGATTTTATCACCCTACAATATTTAGTGAGAAGTACAGATCATTAAGCTCCTCATTATGTAGTTTTCTCAATTCCCTTGTTACCTCGTCCCTCGTATCCCAAATTTTCTCCTCAACACCATATTCTCAAACATTCTCAGCCTACGTTCCTCCCTCAATATGAGCGACCAAATTTTACACCCATACAAAACAACGGGCAAAATTATATACCTTAATCTTTAAATATTTGGATAGCAAACTGGAAGACAAACGATTCTGCACCGAATGATAGCAAGCATTCCCTGACTTAAATCTGCAGGAATAAATAATTTTATTGTTATTGGACTGTAGTTGCTACAAACTAAGACGTGCTTAGTTCTATTCTCGAACAGCTGTCTCTACTGTTATCTCCTCAGGAATTTTTTCACAAACGTAATTCAGTCCACCCCCTCACACCTTGTTTACGTAACTTCCACGCAGTCTTAAGGTAGATGAGTGGAAGAGAGTGGCTGTAACATGATAACGGAGGGGGGGGGGGACTTTCGAATTGTCAAAGTTTGTAGTGTTACCAATGTTCTTCACCTGGACTATATGACCAAGTTTCCGCCCAATATACAGAGTGAGCATGAAGTCTTTCCCTGATTACAAACATTTATTACAAGAAAACTACTGTACGTGGAATACAAACACATTTTTTTTTCGAAATGTAACTCAAGAAGTTTTTTTTACAACACATTAGTACACTTCAACACGTGCTCCTTTTTGTTGCATGGAGAACGTCTAATGGACAATCAATTTCTCTCCACGTGTTCTCCAACATATCTTCAGTCACTGTAGCAAAAGCGTCTGTTATTCTTGCTTTCAAATTTGTAATATCTGGAACTGGTGTCGAAAACTCTTTGTCCTTAACATACCCCCATAAAAAGAAGTCAAGGGGGTGATATCTGGCGATCGTGGTAGCCAGGGTGTCGGACCACCTCTCCCAATCCATCTGTTTGAAAATGTTGCATCCAGAAACCAAATGTTACAATAAACACATGACATAAAATTTTAGAAAATAACTTAAGTAATGATAAAAAAAATATGTTTCTATTCCACGTAGTTTTCTTGTAATAAATATTTGTAATCAGGGAAAGACTTTGTGCTCACCCTGTAGAACAGGCATTTTTATTTGTACCTCCATACTTTCAGCTGTGTATACTTAAAAAATACATTTCGATTCATAAATTCTTTTCAAAAGAACTTGTTCGAATTGCTGTGTTTGTGATAGATAGCCTTACCATTACCACGAAACTGATTCCTTCTCATTATTGCAAATTTTTAATCCCAAAATACAACTAAGTGCAAAGTAGGATAAAACACGCAGTAAAAGCCCCACAATGAAGCAAAATTACTAAGGGATCAAGAAATAACTCACCGTCCGAGGTCCAGAATCCCATCCAGAATGTGCACCTCCCGGCCCACTGACTCTTCCCCGAGACCACCTTTGTTGCGAGGATCACCTGGATGTATTGACAGCACCAAGAATGTGCCGAGGATCGCATTGGTGAGGGAAGTTAGGAAAAAGTAGACTAGTGTTCTGATGGCTATTTTCCCATTCATACTGGCGTTCAGTCTTGTACTGCCTATGGAAAGTTAGAGGTCACATTAGCCGAACCTAGCACCATAAGCATGAAGGCCACATTTCATAAGATTCACATATCAGATCACATCTTGACATCCACATGAGGTCTGAGATTTAAGATTTAATTAAATTTAAAAAATATTCTTTTAGTCGAACACACTTGCAATTAAAGTCATTAAGTAATTAATGGCCTTAATATAGGTTTATGTAATTCCTTTTAAAATATTTCTTTATCATTACTTCGGGGAAAACAAGATCCTGTAATTGAGTTTATGACAGAGATCCAGGTTCCTTTTCTTAAAATTTTAGAAATGTCATATTGATGGCAGCAGAATGTTCTGGAAAGACGATCCAGGAATATTTTTTTCTCTCTTTCGTGGGTCGGGTAGCGTAGTCGGTATAGCGACTGTCTACGGGCTGGACGGTCCGGGGACCGAATCCCGGTGGGGCGAGATTTTCCGCACCTGTCCAAATCGAACCTGGGGCCCACCCAGCCTCCTGCACAGTGGGTACCAGGTCTTTCCCTGGGGTAAAGAGCGGCCGGTGCGTGACGCTGATTCCTCTCCCCCTTCTAGTGGCGTGGTCAAGAAAGAGTAGAGCTATACCTCTATTCCCCCTACGGGCCGTACGGCCTGTACAGAGTCTCAGTACCTGTACAAGGGTGCACTTTACCTTTTACCTTTCTCTCTTTCAGGATTCCCACAGCGGACCGACGAGAAAACACATAAACGTCACACATTTACCCGTAGTTCTTGTGGTCCTCAAAACTTTTCAAGAGTTGTGTGAGTGTTACTACTGTTACGTCACGTTTCACCTTCCGAAAATCTTCAGTGAAATTTCAGTAGATTTGTAATGTCAACGGACGAATTTTATTTTGTTCCAGTGTTACAAAACAAACCTAAGTTATATGAGTCTATTTTTTTTTTTACAAATGAAGCCAACTAGGTGCACACTACTTCTTAGTATATTTATTTCAACTTCTGTACATTTTTCGGGCAACTATGTGCCCAACTATGTGAAGACCAGACAGCCACCCATACAGAGTAAAAAATACCAGTGTCGCATACATACAGTAAGTTCTCCTGATGATGGGCACATAGTTGCCCGAAACGTGTACAGAAGTTGAAATAGATATACCAAGAAGTATTTTGCACCTAATTGGCTTCATTTGAAAAAAGATTATACAGGGAAGCACGGTCAACAAAATATAAAACTACATGAATCTAGGTCCAAAATTATGTAATTTTCAGCAAATGAATGACAGGTGAAGTTATAATTCACCAACTAACACTAACAAGTCACAATTATATATATTTTCACATACATTCCATCAAAACTCCTGCATGTAGTGTATATGTTGGTATTACTTATAAAATTGTTTATAAATGCACCGACGTGAATAACAATAATGTGAAGCTTTAGTTCGTGTATTTTGTCTTCCTGCAACACGCGAAAAGACAAAAGCGTGTGGATGAAATGATAAGGACCATTTCCTCTAAATCAAATAAATAGGCTATTGGTGACTGTCAGACTTACCTGCTGTAATACTGGCAATAATGAAGGGAAGAATCAGCAATTTCAGTAACCTCATAAATAGTTCTCCAGGATAAGACACTAGCATCACTGCATCCGAACTTAATTTCAAAGGCCTTAAAATAAATCCTGCAGAAGAATAAGAGTGGCTTGTTAATTTATGGACAAATGTGCCAAGTGATCATGGCGCAGGCGATCTTTTATGTTTTTCCACCAGAATGTACGGCAAAATTATGACATAAATGAATTTAGTAAATTGCTCGAAAATGTACCAGAGTCAAGATGCTCTTACATGATGTCTCTTACCTAAAATATAATTGTAACATATATATATATATATATATAATTTTATCTCTCTCTTTGTGTGGCTGTGAAAACTGCTCTGCCGGATAACACATAACTGAGGCACTTGAACGGATGGTACATGCTGAAGAGCCTGTTCCACCTAAGATGAAGATGGCAGGAGGGTGGAGGAATTTTTATGATAAAGGGCTTCACGATCTGTACTGTTCACCACGTATCATCAGAGGATAAATAATGCATGTGGGAAGCTTTGGGGGAAATGGGACCTCTACGCAGAATTCTTACTGGAAAATCTGAAAGGAAAGCACACCTTGAAAGACCTAGGCATAGAAGGGAGAATATGATTAAATCCAACTTAAAAGAATAGGTTTTCGGTGTGTGTGGACTTGAATCAAATGATTCAGGATGGGTCTAGTATCTGACTTTTATAAACGCAGTAACGAAAATTCGGTTTCCGTAGAGCATGGGATTTCATGACAAGTGGCTACATCCACAATCTCCTGCATCATAACTCTTTCATTGTATCAAATATTATACGTCACATGGCTAGCAATTTAGGCAGGATTCCAAACATAATTCTTCGGTGTGTTCACTCCATAGCCTAGTAGTTATACCGACTAATCTACCCCGGTTTAATCAAAAGAAGTACTTGCAAAATTCGCTTCTAGAGGGTTATTGCAACATCGACTGCTCGTTCTTTTGAATTTGGCTTGATGCCAGCTGCTGTTGTATCGGTACTGTATATACGTTCTACAAATTACAGTTACGTTATCTGCTAAGAAAACAAACTCCCAGCTTCCTTGAACTTGAAATTTAAAATAACTCACTTTCTAGTTCCTTAAACCAGATTCAGCAATTGATACAATACATACGTGCTGCGCTAAATACGGCATAAAAAATGCAAGTTAAAATATTAGACTATGACTACAATCTTCCTGATCTCTCTAAGCAAGTTAGGGGCCCCCTAATTATCTGCCACATATCATATGCCAACTTGCTCCTGATAGCATTGCATGAAGCCGAAACACAGATTTTGTTGACGGATAATTTAACAGCCCTGCCGGGGACTATTCTACTGGGTCCAGTGGCAGAACGATCTGTGAACATTGAAGCTCGTCAGACTTGGAAAGAAGTGGTCGTGGCCTAATTTGTGGCAATATTTCGACATTTTTCCATGGGGATCAGTGGAAAACTACAAGGAACCTCAGGCGAATTAGACGTCCTCTGGTTTTATAAAGCCGTAGTTCTAAATATTGGGATGAGATTTTCGGGTCTATAGGATGACATGCTAACGAGATTTATGTGGCTTCACTAAGATTTGTAACAAAATTCAACACGGAAATATACACCAATCTCTTAATCTTGAAGTCATTCTTGGGTACTCATAGTCAGTCAAAATGAATTTAAAAAAAGTCCCGTTAAAGTGTCATGGCTCTTTTCTTTTCCAGAATTTTTTACTCACAACAGTCTTACACAACATACAAAATAGGATGAAACAGACAACATGTCTCGGCTTATTAAACCATCATCATGCCCTTATTAAGGAACACTAAAATACGCTAAACACTGCCATCGGTGTAAGATTTCCGCCTTCACATGTAAAGGTCCGACTTTGTATGTTGTGTATTACTCTTTTGAAGAGGCAAACTATCTGTAAATATATCTGTAACTGAACAAAAACGGGATTGTGTTATCTCAGAAAATAGACTCCTTATCTTCTTCGCATGCTGCAGTTTCTATGATAAGGTTAGCATAAATCGTGAATTGTGTCATTGTTAGAAGTTATTTATTTCTGTACACAGTTTTTCACTACTTAAGGTTCTGGTTACTTCTCTTTTTATTTTCTATTACGACGTTCTCAATAGTTTTTATTTAGCTTTGGTGACAGCTGAATGAATAAGTATGGGGCGTCCTTGGAATGAGAGTGTCTGTGGAAAACAATTAAACCGAGAAGAATCCGTCTCGTTGTCCCTAAGCCCACCACAAGCCCCATGTAGACGAAACTCCATTAAACCCAGACCTCCGCCTGCAGAGGCCGGCGACTAACATTCTGAGTCATAGAAAGGCATGAACAATGTTAAATGTGCCAAGCATGGCCACACTGTTGCGCGGTTTAGCTGTGTTCATGACTAAATAATAAAGACGTGCCTTGTACAATATTTATAAGGTGTATGAAGAAATGTGTTATGGAGAACTGGCTAGCATATTTACAGTTTGTCTCCATACAAATTATCATCCATACAAATGATCATATACTTGGTTCGAATGGTGCATTGGCTATATTCATTATTCCCAGAGGAAAGTAGGCATTTCACACTGTCCAATACTATTTTATCTTAGAAAGCAATGTGCCCCAACTGTAGTTGTATATTTTTCCGATGTGTGTGGTTAATTTAAGAAGACACGTCCGGTTATTGCCTTTCAGGGGAATAATCGTGTGTTTAGCGCAAAAATCAAATGAAAAGCCTACTGTGTACGCAAAGTATAGTAACTTAATCTTACAGTACTTGGTACAAGCAGTTACCGTTGTGCTCTAAGAGGGAAAGTGGCGCTCCTAATTCACACATCGTAAATTCTCGTAAAGATATGAAATAGCAGTCGGAAACTAATGTACTTGTAGGGAATAGCCTCTAGTGGTTTTATATTAAAAAAAAACCTGAATTACAAGTTGGTAGTGACAGACACACTAAAGCAGTGACGAACGGAGAGGATGGCCCCATAAGATTGTCTTTTGTAACAAAATAAGAAGAAGGCTGTGAATTGAATTATCTTGCGCATAAATAAGGTTAAATAATCAGGATTATTCCGAAATCAGTGTACACGCAGTGCAAGGCGTAGGTAGGCGAGTTGGGCCCACTTGTGCCGTGAATTGAGCCACAACTACGCTGTAATTTTTAAAACCATTTACGTTTTTTGTGACAGATTTATTATCACTTCCAGAAAAACTATTGTTCTGTGACAAATTTTTACAATAATTTAATAAGCATACGTATAATTTAAGTATGTTTCTTAAATGTTGGAGTGGTACCTACAGGGGTTCCAGAGGAAACACAATTTAGGGAGGGGGTTCGATTAATTAAGCGAAACTTTGTAACGGGTCTATGGTGTCAGAAAGGCTGCGAAACAACGGCTAAAACTAGCCTCGCACACGAAATTTTTGTGTGTATCGGAATTAACAAGTATTTGGCGATTATATTTCATTTTATGGGTTCCATTCAACGGTATTTGGTTCCACTTATATGAATGTAACGAAAGCAAACTCACCTAGAACGACGCCGAAGAGAACCCCAGTGACTGTGACTAGGAGAAGCAGATTATCACTCAAACACCTCCTGACATTTTCAGTTTTTCTTGCAGTGACTACTTTTGTTTTGTTGCACTTCTTCCCAAGACTGTCTTCATCTTCAGTCGCCATCTCAGTAAATACGTAATCCGGGAATCGTATATTCGCCTCGCTGTTTGCTTTATCCTCCATGGCGATTTGCGTCTAAAAATAAAAAAATTAAAATTTCCCGTTGAAGACCGCAGTTTACTTACAGGGAGGTTATCCTGCACCTAAAAAACTGCCAAAAAATGTTATTGTAAGTTTCACAATTTTCACAGATTTTGAAATTACATCCTTTGCAAGAAAAGTTTGGCTTTAAACACCAACGATAGACAACAATGAGAGGCAATAAGAATTGTTATAAAATTTTATAGCTTAAGAATACCTGCTCATGTGAAAGAGTTTTTAATATTTAACTTATACACATAAGCTTTTAACCGCGAGATCATCAGTGTTTCTGGTCGCAAAACTGCTGCATTTGAAAATTCTTTTAAAAAACATACAAATAAACCTCGTCGAAGATTACTCGGCTTTCGCATTTAGCAAAAATAGAAGTAAACGTTGTTGTGTGGCTCGGGAGTAGGCCGATGTTAGACTGACGAATCCCCGCGTATTCACACTGCATCTACCGACCTGTGCTGGAGGGGTGGTATTGATTGCAGACCGATGCTCCGCACCATTCCTTCAACCCAGGACCGCATAGCCTGTACATTAGGGGTCACAAACACGCAGCTCGCGGGCTGCACCGCCCTCTCTTCGTTCTTATTCCAGTTACATAAAGTGGCTTGAACCCGTTTAGATTTAAAATATTTCTTTCCGAAGCGCCATGACTGGTACCCATGCTCGACAGTGTCGATGATAGGATAATTGTTGAATGACGAAATGGAAGGGATTTGGTAGGAAGCTACCGTGGCTCAATTGACATCCGATCCTGGCATTTACCTGGAGGAACTAGAGAAAATCATGAATACCTCAGTCAGGACAGCAAATGTCACGGCCGAAATTCGAACAGGGTAGATTGGGAACGTAATATACAAATATACAATGATGTGTCAGTCAAACACAACAAAACATTTATTATGTTTATTATTATACCAGGGCAACAAGTTCGATTCTTATAGAATCGTCTTCAGGCCCTTCTAAGAAAATAGATCCTTACTTAAAATGTTTAAAAGTGTGCTGTGGGATCCCAAACGCTTACATTCTTGATAAAATTATGTACAAAATGCTTGTGTCGTTTTATCAAGAATGTAAGCGTTTGGGATCCCACAGCGCATTTTTAAACGTTTTAAGTAAGGATCAATTTTCTTAGAAGGGCCTGAAGATGATTCTATAAGAATCGAAACATGTTGCCCTAGTACAATAACAAACATAATAAAAGTTTTGTTGTGTTTGACTGACACGTCCTTGTATATTTATATATGTGTTAAACACTTCGGGATGGCAAATATTAAAAAAAAATCGAAACACAATCCTGCACCGCTACTGCTACACCGAACCTCTCGGTTTGCGGATTTAGTTTGGCTGTCAGAACAAACAGGAATTTTCCCCTAAGAGCCATTAGCAATTTAATTTTTTTAATACAAATCCGATGTACTTTCTTAGTGGAAAGCGCTCATTTTTAAATACTTATTCGAACATTTTCCTATAAATTCCTCTTCTGACATATTCTGTTGGTGTTAGGCACTCATTGTAACGTAAGAATAAGGTGTTGTGTGGACACCACGTTAGTCCGTCTGTCTGTAACCTAGTATTGGGGTCTCAACTGCTTGTCGGATATTCACAAAACTGGGTAGTGAATTTCTTGACATAAAGTTGTCGGAAAAGAACAAGTATAGTGAAAACTGTTCCTGTCACAGCCATACTTTGCTTATGGGCATAAACGAATATAGACTCGTAATGTTCACGTTTTTCATCCTATTTTAGTCACATGCCATAATGTGAAGCGACTCAGTAGATATAGATTTCGTGAAATTCGACGCAGTAAAATCCGTACTTTATTTAGCGCGTATATAAAATTTTACCCTGTTTTTTATATTGCTTGCCCTTTCGGTTATAATTAATCGCAAGAAATCTCTATATAATTCTGCTTATTTCTTAGGAGTTTTTTAAAAATCGGTAGAGTGAAAGGCATAATTTACTTATACGGGTAGACGTAAATAAAATATTGTTCTTGTTTTCTACACTTTACTTCCAATTTAGAAGAATTTCCGCACCGAAAATGCGCAAAACACTGCGTCGAGTGTTGTGAGTTTCCTAAAAATCGGCATATTAAAAGCCATACTTCGGGGCGTAAGTGTATTTCTGCCCTTACTTTCAATGTTGGTGAAATTTATTCAGCTTCACCTGCTTACTAGTTACAAATTCCTCCCCACATTCTTTCGTTTCCCAACATTTCAATATATGTTTATCACCATGCTGTCCCCAAACACGAAGGACAGTTTCCTTTGTCACATCCTGCCCTAATGCACCTTAATTCCCAAATCCTTCCTTTCAGCGAAATTATTCGACTTCTCTATCTTCTTACATAAGTATGAATATCCTTCACGCAACTTATATTCCACTTCGCAGCACAATACCAAACAAATCTCTCCAAGTTAATAAGAGTATAAAATGTCTGCTTACTGTGTGCCGCTCGGTGAGAAGCACGGTGACGGTTGAACTAATATATGGCCCTTTAAAAGGCTTTCCTTCGGAAACCTTGAGCAACTTAGCAGAGTGTGCATATCTTATCTGCAACATTGTTTTTCAAAGGACATTTGACATTTCTGTAAGCCGCAGCTTTGATGGGCTATGTTACATAGAACAGCACCTGTTCATTAGGTAAGCCATTATGCGTGATCCATTCTATAGCAGGAAGGGTTGCAGGTCTCAGAGCCCGTCTGAAGGTTTGGAACAGGCGAAAACCCTCTTGCCTCCGTCGGAAATTAAACCAATATTCTCGGTTGTCCAACACGGATCATTGGTTGGATATTAACTTAAAACTGTCCGTCCACATAATTTTCAATACATTCAGATATTCGTGCATGCAAGATCGTCGTTAAGTAAATAAACAGAAATAAACATGAAAGAAACATCAGGCAGGTTAGGTCAGGCGGTATAGGGAGTTGCAGGTCTGGTTGTAGGCTAAGATAATAAAACTTACTCATCTGGGACAGATAGATAAAGTTACCCTCAAAATCTGGGCAGTCGACGCCACATAAACTATCAGACGGAAATGAGTAGATCTAATTATTGTAGCCTGAGGATATGGACAAATCCTGTCCCTGAAACGTAAAGTTTATTTGCCATTCACTATTTAATTCTTATTTTATTAATTTTATAGCACCAGAGGACGGACAAGCCCAGGAAGCTGTGAATTTTAAATGTGACAGATCATATTCAGAATCTTAGGGAAATCGATTAGTCATAAAGTTACTGATTCTGAGACTGGAACTTGGGACGATGAAGGGTACAGATCATAATAATCCTGTAAATGTCCATGAAAATGACTCAGTAACTACTTTATTATGAGACAGGATTTAACGGTAGTAAGTAGGACATTATAATAACGAAAACAACGACGACGACGACAAACATTCTTTGGAACGCTTTGTTTTCGGTGGTTAGTGCAGGAACTTGTTGTTCAAAAGTTTCCGGAATCTTTGCCAACTGTTGCCACCAAATTACGCTAAAACGCATTTCAGAACATAATTATAAATCCTGCTTTCTCAGTGCATATCTTCTTGTTACTGCAGATATATTATTGCGGTTGTTTTGTTGTTGTTATGAAGAATGTTTGACGTAACTACGAATAATCGAAAGCCGAATTTTTCGACTATCCATTCTGTGTAAAAAAAAGTCTATTGTCAATTCATGCCTTTCAGACACTGTCTCTTTTTTTTCATAGGCGCAACATGGCTAAAAACAATGGGGAGCAAAATCGGCCATGGGCATTACGAACTTTAATTTACGAAGCAGTCAACTTAGAAAGAGGGAGAAGATTGGTTTGAATCAGTTCTTAATATACACACACATCTTCTCCCCCCTCTCCACATTTTTTATTTGTACTTTTCCAACTCAGTAGCCAAAAAAGAATCTATTCTTAGGTATAAAATTATTTCAGGGGCATTCCTAGTCCTTGCCCCCTCCCTCCAAGTTACACCTAAGCATGAGTTCTGCGGTAGAAGATATGAAGGGTCTTTAAGCTTTTTCTTCCCACTCGCCAGGTCTACATACCAAGATACGGCGTTGACATTCCTGTGCCTTGATCCTTCTGTATACGACTTGGTACTTCCTCACAGTCTTCCCTCTAAATTCCCACTTCAGAAGTCGTGAACTGAAACTTGACTCTTACTCCACCCGTCCATATTAGTGGCTTGCAATTTGTAACAACAAATGTAGATGGTCCGAAGAGAAAATGTCTAAGATGCTCACATTAAATATATATATATATATATATATATGTATATATATCCAATTCCGCAGCTGTCAACTTTCTGTTGGAACTCTCGAAGCACGTGCTACAGGGCGGTGCTTCCTCTTTCTAATTAACAAAGAAGAGTTTATAGTTACTCTCGAATTGTAAAGTGTTCAGTAAAACCATACTGCATACTGTAATACAAGATTATTACTCAAAACTTCCTCAGTGCATTCGTTATAATCAAACGCGTTACTTGCTAACCATTCCCGTGATCCTGTGCAAGTTAAATGTAGTCAGAACAGTGTTTAGATTACAAGATGGGCGACAGCGACTACCTTCTCCAGCACCTCCAGAATAGAAGTGGGATCAACCCAGCCTTCTAGTCTACAGGCCCTGGGTCTCTTTCCCCAAGGACAAAGCGGCCGATGCATGACACTGACCTGTCTTCTCTCTAGAACTGAAGACAAGTAAATAAGAAGAAGACACATAAAAAACGTGCAAATATCAAGAAACAGTAACGACGATGACAACAACAACAACAACAACAGTATAGCAAAACTCAAACATGAGGACGGACTATGTGATCAGTAGCTTAACGAATGTATATTTTGAAGCTGGATATGTACAATTTTATTAGATATTTTATCGATCATTTTACACATTTTAACGAATCATGACAAATAAGAGTAGAAGCTTTTGGCGACTTTCGTGAAATCGCCCAAAAATACAGTGGTGCCAGGTCCCGTTAACAAAATTTTAACTACAAACACCTCAAAGGGATGACCAGTTACTAGTCGGAACATGTTTCTAGACATATCAATTCGTAATACGTTAAAAATGAAATCAAAATAAAACACTATAACTGACATCGGTGTCGCGGCTCTGTTGTGCAGAGACTGACGAAGAAATACTTATTACGAACTGATCGACGTGTGGCGATGGGGTGCAGAATGGTGTTGGGGCCGATTACACTCCGGTACCTGTCCTGATCCAATTTCTGTAAGCTGAGACCCGAGTGTACACAGCGGGGAAGTCACCGCAGCCGTAACCCCAGGAAACAAAAACGACAACAGTGCCTTTCACCAGCAGTGGTTCCCCGGAACCACCCGATGAAGAAAGAAGCACGTTTCAACGCCTTTCCGAGGTTTCGGAGAGAGTTACAGAGGCCGGATCGTGAAACTAACTACACGTCTAGGTTGAAGAAATCCAACAAGACGCAACAGTATGCAGATGTTTATTTACTGCTAAATTACTCTATATGTTTCGGGCGTCCATCATACCCATCATCAGGAGTACATAAAACTGTAGTTGCAGCCTCTGCTACAGATCATACTATCTGGGGAGCAAGATTCTTCAGAAGCTTGCTTCCCAGATAGTATGATCAATTTTATGTACTCCTGATGATGAGTGCGATGGACGCCCGAAACATGTAGAGTAATTTAGCAGTAAATAATTATCTGCATACTGTTGCATCGAGTTGCATTTCGTCAACCTAGAATTAAAATGTACGGAACCATAAATATATTTTAAAAAAATAACTATACGGCTTCGTCTAGAGTTGTAATTACGAACTCATGAAATTTCCCTATACGCTTTAAGAGATGTAGTAGTCTGATGCGAGTTACAGCGGCCGGGTCGTGAAGCTGCTAGTTGCATTTATTATAGAGTTTCAGTTACAAATATTAGAAATTTGGCCTTCATGCCATTACACGCCTTCATTCTGGGATACCATGGTGCAGGGGAGACTTTAAATTTTGGCCATCGTATAATGGTCCTTCATCTTATTCACATACTAAGAGAACGCGTCTGTGTCTTGCACGGACTAGATTTTTATGACTCAAGACAGTGACCCGTGGTGGGCGCTTGTGAATGCAATAATGAACCCTCGGGTTCCATAAAATGTGGGGAATTTCTTGCTTAGCTGAGGATCTGTTCGCTTCTGTGGAAGGAATCTGCGCCATGGAGTTAGTTTGGTTAGGTTAGTCTGTGTTTATCTGTGGCTACTGTGACACATAAAATAAAGAAAGGGGTTGAAATTTTGTCTGTAATTTTAGGTTGGTTACGATATGTGCCAAATATTAAAAAAAAAAACCCCCCATGGGATCGGGGTGTCTTGTATGTTTGTATGTAGCTCGCCACAAAATAAACAAGAAGCTGAAAACGTTGACAGTCATTTTAGGATGATCATGAGAAGTGTAATACACGTACCAAATATAATCAAAACAGGATGGCGGGATCGGAATGGGGTCACGGAGTTTCTATGCCATAGAATACCTAGCTGAAATTTAAGTTAGGCAAAATAGGAGAAGATATACCTCGTTTGCAAAGTCTCGATCTGGGGAATATACAGAGAAGGTAGAAGGAAATCCTTCTTCGCAACTGAAGCAGTCCATATTTACCAACAATAACTTACATATTCCAGTCTCTCTCGAGGACAACCAACCACCTTTGCTGTGGTAAGGGAAAACGGATGACGATAGGTCAGACAAAGAAATGGATGGGAAAAGAATATGAGAGGACAAAGGCAAGGAGATAAACATAAGAAAGGGATAATGGAGAGGAAGAGAGAATAATTTCGGCGTTTAAAGTCGGCAGAAAACATGCCTATTAATTCATTTCATCTAAAGTAGTGTTTTCCAAACGTTTTTGCTCGTGGGCCTCTTTTGGCTTCGAAAATAACCACGAATCTTAACATCCTTGTTCACGTAAATACAGAGTGTCCGGATGACAGGTATCCAAAATTAAAAACCGACTGAGCTGACTTCAGATAGCTACGAATAAACACCAGTAGCTTACGTAATAATGCACCGCATGATTCGACCTTAATTCAAATGACTCTCGCCCGCTTCGTTGGTGCAGGTTTCTGAATTAGACATTCCATCGGTCTTACTAAATAAACATGTCGCCAATTAAATAAGTTGCGCGGGTATTTTTAACAGAACTCCGAACTTCCAAGTAGACATTCAAGGAATACATCCACTGATCCCTTGGAATCCGCGGAGCACACACTGTGAAGCACTGCTCCAACTGTATCATTCCATTACTGCATACCAAATCTAAGTTACAACACATCTGTTTGCGCATTCGTATTTTTAAAACAAGAAAATGAATCAGTTTCGCATAAGTACTGCGTTAAAACTAGAGAAAGCAAATAACGGGTGACGCGCATTTGGAGTGTTTAGTGAAAGGGATGACAGAATCAGAAGTTAGGTATTTTAAAGGAACACTGCAAGTGACGTCATTTGTGATAAAGGTCTCGCAGTAAACTGAAGGTGCAGTAGCCTGCCAACACATATTGCAGGCTCCCTGGATGACCGCTGTATCAGAACAGATATGCCCGGCGTAGATGCTGTAGTCCAGTATGCCGTACAGGAAGCTACACGCTTGCTGATACACAGTCACTTGCTGTAGGTCTACCTTCTGCAGGGTGTTAGTGGTTGTGCCACCCGCCTGAAATAAACACAATCGACGATTGAAACTTTGCACGGTAGGCGTAGTGTTTCATTGCTTCCCCCCAAGATCGTTAAGTAGGAAGGAATTTCACTTCATGACAGAACACCGTGAGAGGTTTTTCAGTAGCAACGGTACCACAAAACGGACAATATTGTTAGTAATAGCAGTAGTGTCAATAATATTTCTGTCCGTGTCGCTGCTGCTTCCAGAAGACTTCACAGAAGCTATAAACGAATTTAACTCTTCTAATGTTATATCAAATTCTAAGCACTGAACTAAATTACTTTTATATTATTGTGCACGTTAGAGCATTGGGGATATAATGACTGAATAAATGAGCGAATACATGAATTCATTAAATATTCACTAAAAGTGGTTCCTCCTTTGAATTAGGAACTTGTCACTAACAAAGGTACAGCTATCCCATTACGGACCTGGACAGACCTTTAGAGCTCCAAGATATAGAGGCTCCAGGGATTTCTAGACAATCGGCACATGAAGGTGGTAAGGTTGTCAGCCCTACGGTGCCTTTCCCGAACCCCCGCCCCGTCAGGAAATATTCTTCATACTCATTTCTGTTAGAGACTTAGTCTACCCCAGAGCCACAGTGCAGATGGAAGGATTAATGTAAAATCCAATGACCACATCGGGAATCATTCGGGAATTTGTGTTTCTTTCTTAATTTCTTCGCACTGTTAAGTGTATTCGATTCGAGAAGTGCATATTGACATTTGCATTCTCACAGTCTTTGGATAGCGTAGTCGATATAGCGACTCACAGGGGCTGGACGGTCCAGAATTCGAGCCCCAGCGACAGCAATAGATTTTCGCTTCTCCTTACCCGTCCAGGCTAGATCTAAGCCCACGCAAACTCCTCCACAATGGGTTACGGGGCTCCTTCCCGGGGGTTAAGCGGCCGGGGCTTGTCGTTGACCACACACCCCCACCTAGATCACAGGTTAAGAACGAGTAGAACTACACCTCTGTTCCCCCTATGTGTCTTCTATGACACGTTATAGGGTGATCTTTATCTTTTACGGGATTTACATGTTTTTATTGCTTGCAGTGAAAAGGTCCTCGGCGCATCACGATACAAAGAGCTAAATGCTGTGAACACTCT
>Ga0123357_10002634_pt1 | contig 20170 bp, 11 predicted proteins | sample TergutEmb28metaG_FD_89873 | JGI IMG/M metagenome (GOLD analysis project Ga0123357, IMG submission 89873) | Embiratermes neotenicus P4 segment gut microbial communities from Petit-Saut dam, French Guiana - Emb289 P4 | ecosystem: Host-associated > Arthropoda: Insects > Digestive system > Gut ... | reverse complement strand
TGATATAATTTAAACACTCGTAAGATAGCCGCAGTTAGGCACGAAATGCGGCTATATTCTCAAATTATAAAACTTCCTGATAACTTACGATGTACGACATTAAAATTTTAGGAAAAAGCAATAAAAAATATAGTGAGGTAAAAAACTATGATGTTTTTAGTAAAATTAAATCTGTAAAAAAATAATGTTTACAGAAAACCACATTCATAAAAATTTAGGGGGTAATAAATTTTATGAGGAGATATTTGAAAAGAGCGCAAGTCTTTAAACGAATGATAGCGTTGCTGTTAACAATGATGATGTTTATCGTTCAATTTTGTATCACTCCATATGCATATGAGGACACCGGGGGCGACCAGACGTCTGTAGGAGACGGAGTATCTACTCCGGATAACGGCGAACAAAATGTAGGCGACGGAACGCCTGTAAAAAACGGAACAGACGATGAAGAAAGCGGAGACTTAAACGGACAATCAAGCGAAGACAATGGTAGCCCGGATTTAAAATCCGATGATGAAAAAAATTCAACTCAACCAGATAGTGGACAAGACGGACAATTAGGAAATGATGTCAGCACAGGAGAAGATGGGAACCCAGCAACAGTTCAAAATGTAGGAGTTAATCAGACAGATGCTCCGATTACGACAACACAGGCAACTAATTATAATGTAAATAACGTAGGCGTGCTTGTCCCGACAACAGCGTCAACCGGACAACTTTACAACGGAAAAGTCTATTTCGGAATAAGCGGACTTACTGGAACGATAAATGGACTAACAATAAGAGTTTATCTCACGATGGATAACAGCGCTGCATTAGCAGATATAAATAAATATCTTGGATCATTGAATGTAGCGACTACTACTATATATAATGTACCGATTACATGTGACAATATTTTATATTCGGATACCGACCATACCGACCCTGCCAGTATATATTATCACGGCACATATTTCGAAATCAAATTTGACCCGATAGGAACAGTTGTAGGACAGGACTTTGGAGCAGGCGTACCGATTAGTTTCAATTTTAGTTTTAAAAACGGAGTTACACCGGACGGAGTACAGCTTACCTTTACACCCGAAGTAGGAATAACCGATGACAGCGATATCTTTGCACCTGTGGAGTTTGTAATAAATCCGGACTTAAATCAGCCCACAGTAATTTCAATGGCAGATGTAGACTGGATTGAGACTTCTAAAGGGGTTGACGCAAACGGAACGCAATCAGTTGAACTCCCGGCGGCACAAACATTGGACGATACGGCGGCGACAACATGGGAAAACGATACAAAACCGATTATATTCTACACAAATGCAAAAGTAACACACCAGAATCAAGACCAGCCAATAGGGCAAATTTGGACAAGCTCAGTGTCACTCACCAAATGGATAACAGGCGATGATAGATTGACCTTTACAGATGTAGTTCCTTATTACAACGGAATGGAAAAACAGGACGGAGATACATGGACGGAAGATATTAACACAACAGACGGCAATATATATACTTTACAATATACAATCACGAAAGACTTAACAGACCCGACAAAGTACACTTTAACTATAAAAGCTTTACAGATGAATGGCGATATACTCGATTCAAATATACTGCCGCTTGATGAAATAATACAAAATATACAATTTGATTTAGCTGTAAAGGCATTTACTGTAAGCAATATTTGGAACGGAGTAGATGATCCCAGCAATATATATAAAGCAATGTCCGCACAGATAATATGTAAAACAACCGGCGAATACACTACAGTGACAGAAGAAGATAAAACCTTTACATGCAGTGACGCAACAGCTACGATAACAAGAAAGAGTAATATACAATTTGTTGACGATGGAATTAATTCTCAAACGCTTTCAAAAAATGTAATCACATCATATCCGCCTGAAGCAGCAGAAACAACGCCTCTTAATCTTAATCCTACATATATAAAAAAGGACGCCGACGGCAACATTTTATACAGTAAATATCAGCAGGGAGATAATGTTGCATTTAAACTTTCAAACTTCGGAAATGAACAGAAAAACAGTATTCCAAATTTTACTTTAGCAGATACAAACTGGAATCCGGCATTAGTTCTCACAAAAATATATACCGGACAATACACAGGAACACCGTTTACATATACAATTACATTAACTTATACAGACGGGACAACACAAATCATATCTAATTTACCGAATACAAGCACTCCGATAACTTCAAGTACAAATTCATCAATAAATATAACGGATGTAACAGCAAAGGATCCGGCAACCATAAAAAGCGTGACATGGAACTTCACCAGTGATACACAACCGCTCCCAGTTGGATTTGCACCGATAAAAGACGAAGAGCCTGTGCTTATTTATACAGTAGATGTACCGCAAAACATAGCCAGCGATAACGGAGCTAACGCGACTTATGAATTTACAGCCGGAAACCGCGCAACAATAACTTATAATTATCCGGATGATACAACGCCTCCGTATACAGTTGAATCAAGTGACGCCGTTGATATCTATAATCCGTGGAATATGGAAACAACATTGGCAAAATCCATAAATAAACTTGATGCAGATGGAAATCCAATAGACAATATAACTAATCCTTCATACAATGCAGACGACACCGTACAGTATATGCTCACAATTACAAATAAAGAAACTGACAGAGCTCTTACAAACTTTACAGTTACGGACATAATGGACACCAAAGGAGATAGCAGTACAGACAGAGCTGGCATACTTGACTTGTCAACTGTAAGCGATATTACTTCACAGGTAATACAGATAAATGGAGTTACTATTAGCGATAACTATAAAAGCAATATTGATTATACGCCTGAAACCGGTACGAACAGCAATGTATTTGAATGGAAATTCAATTCTCCGATTGCTTTAAATCCGGGCGACATCTTAACAATAACATATAATGTACAGATTTTAGACAAACCAAATATTCCTGACGGACAGCGTGCAAATCTTTACAATGAATTTAAAGTGACATATCCTACCGATAAAGGTACGGGAACCGCAACGCCTCCTGCTCCGGACCAACCTTATGCGTCTGTGGGCGTGCCTATAACACCGGTACTTCCGTTACTTGGTATAAGAAAAACCGCTATAGCAGATGACCCGACAAATCCTACGGCTAATAATCCGATAAATACATTTAATCCGGGCGACAGTATTAAATACAGCATAGAAGTATTGAACGGTTCAGACCCTACCAACGGTAAACCGGGTAAGCTTCTCAGTAATGAAACAATAGAATTGTATGATAATCTTCCTAATGTAATGGATGCAAGCACATTGACTTTAGATAATATATTTATAAGTAAAGACGGCGGAGCAACATATACTTCTCTCGGCACTATAGAAAATGACGGCACAATAAACGGTTCAAATAATATTGTGGCAGCAATAGCGCCCACACCAAATTACAATGGAAATTCTCAATTAATTAAATTCACGCTTACAGGCGTAAATATGGCGATAAACGACATTATAAGGATAGACTTTACCGTTCAATCTATCACATTAACGCAAGACCGTAAAACTGGTTACTATTCTAATTCAAGCAATTTTACAAATACAGTATATTTAGGAGCATACAACGGAAAATATTTGTATGACGCGAATTTAAAATTTCCGCCCAATTCTCCTAAAAATAATTGGGCGCAAGTGCCAAATGATAAGGACGGATATCCGGACGGAATGACTCCGGATGATATAAGCAATATAGAAATTAAAAACGACTGGACGTTAAAAATCAACAGCGACCAGATATCAGTTGATTTTTATAAAGCATATTCCGGCGGCAGCGGATTGGCGCACTATTTACAAAATCCGATACAGGCTGTATCTGTTTTTCAAGATTCTACCTACGCTTCAACTCTTTATCCAGTTTATTGGGCAGGCGGAAATGTGAGATATGATATAACTTTCAGAAATACAGATCAGAAAACAGTTAATATAGGTTATATAGTTGACAGATTGCCCGAAAAATTTACTTATATTGATTTTGTTCCCGGCGACGAAATAGCTACCGGATTATATAAAGGCGATCAATTCAATATTTACATGAACGCAGATGGTACTTCGACTACTTCGACATGGAAGAATCATCCTAACAATCAGCTTGGAATTACAATAGACAATCCCACGCCTAAGAGATTTACAGAAGACTATTTAGAGCATAATTATGTTACGTTCTATCTTACCGACAACTTAAATCCTCAGGAGGACTTACATCTTACAGGCGGAGACTTCATTACAATTCATATAAACGCGAGTATTGCCAGCGACTACTGCACACTCCAAAACGCGTGGGACGGGGATTCCGATTTAACAAAAGCCGATGAAAACAACATATATAAAGTTGCCAGAAATTATGCGGTATGTTATCCTAACGGGCAGTCGTGGAAAATTGATACAAACAAATATCCTCAGACTGTACAGGAAGCAAACGATATTGACGACTGGAATGACAATAATATTACTACAGGCGAGACACGTTTGAGAACATATGCCGACATTGCCGTAGTAAGAGACGCCATAAAACCGGGCATCATAAAAAAAGTTGGAACGACATCCTTAAACAGTAACGGAGACACTGTAATTCCTTGGGATATTACGCTTGAAAACAGCAGTGCTGACGGAAAGAAAGTGGGAACATATGATATATATGATTCGACAAACGGAAACTATCCGCACAGCATGAAGGGGACATTAGTAGATATTCTCCCGGAAGGATTTAATTACGTTTCGGGCAGTGCATATGTAAAAAGTTTAACTTCCAATACCGGTAATTTGGTAAAAATATCCGGCAACAACGCATTGGCTGCAAACACAAAAATAGAGCCTGTTGTAGATGCAATTCAAATAAACGGTCAAAATCGGGTAAGATTAACATGGGATATTCAGAGTTTTGCAAATTCTTATTACAATAATAATTATGTAAAACCTGTAATTACAATATCGTTTAACACAACGGCAAGCAGCGGAATCGCTCCGGAAACATATGTGAACGAGAGTTATCTCATTCCGACCAACAATTTTGCATCGTTGGATATTGCGGACGGAACAGAAACATATTATCCTTATGACGGCAACAACAATCACAGCCACTCAGTCGTAAGTATTGCGGAGGTTAATCTCTCCGGAGCTATCGGAGTATATTCTTACAAGACGGTAGAACGCGTAGAAGATCCGTCTGTAGCCGCACAGGAAGCTGATATTCTTGGAACGGCGAAAGTAAGAGGTTCTGGTATACCCGGCACCAATGACCCTACGAACTACATCAATGTAAGGCCCGGTTCGACATTTAAATACAGTCTGAACATTGAAAATGATTCACAAAACGCATATTCATATCAAGGAATCAGTATCTATGATAAACTGCCGATTGTAGGCGATAAAGGCACGGGCAGAATGAGCGGCACGTCCAGATATTCTATGTGGAGACCTACATTGACAGGCGATCCCGTAACAGTGACAGTTTATACACATGACAGTCATGGTAACATAGTTCTTGCTCCCGCGGCAAATCAACCTACAGCATCTGATTATACAATAGATTATTTAGCGGATTTAGCAGGCAATTATAATTCAACAAGCCTTATGTCTTCGGCGATTACAGGTTGGACATCAACTGTTCCGGTCTTATCGGATATCACAGCATTCAGAATTGTTTTTGCGGATTCTTTCACTTTGAAATCAGGGGATATTCTCAAATTTGAATTCACAATGAAAGCCCCTGAAACTATGATTGCTCCGGCAGATACAGCCAATTACCCTGCAGATAGCATTGATTCAGACAGAAGAATAGCATGGAACTCTTTCGGATATGAATTTACAGCACAAAATATTGCAGATCCATTAGATAAAATATCATATACATATACTGCTTCTAAAGACAACTCTCTTGAACCGAAAAAAGTCGGGGTGCGTTTCTACTACGATGGAGAAATCGACATTACAAAACAGCTTTCAGACCCGAACGGCACCCAGATTACAAACTTCGGCGATCGCACTTTTAGGATAACAGCGACAAGGCTTATACTTGACAGTCAGAATAATCTGACATTATCAACCGACCCGACCGACATACATACCGTGATATTATCCGACAGCACATCTCATTCGGCAAAACTAACGGATTTACAGTACGGACAATATGCGATTTCAGAAACGGTGACAATCAAGGGCGTAGAATATTCAAATGCCGGTTCCGCTTATGATATTACGATTAGCGGCACAGGCGTGACTAAGAATGCTAACGGCGTATATATAGTTACAATTGACCAGACGGCTAAGAATGTTTCAATAATCGTCAATAACAAGCAGAAAGCCGGCAATCTTGAAATTGATAAAGTACGCCATGAATCAGACGGAAAAGATTATCCTCATGTAGGCGTAGTATTCGGTCTATTGGATACAAGCGCAGTTACGCCAAAAGTAGTGGCATATGCAGTAACAGGTTCGAACGGGAAAGCATATTTCGACGACAACAGTATTCCATTCGGAACTTACACTTTATTTGAGGTTTTATATGCCGGTTCAAGTTACAGTCCGGCAGGCGCTTGGACGCTTGCCGACGATACGAAAACCCCATACGAGCAATATAGAGACCCAAACAAATTCCCATTCACAAGCGTTACAAATTATCCGGATAAAAATACAGCTTGGTCGGCATCTAATGTCGCAGTATATACTTACAATACGCCTGTTACAATTGATGAAAGAAGCAATTTAATCCATAGCGACCCCACCTATGGAACAATAAACGTAACAAATAACAGAGGCACAGGCGATTTTGAACTCACCAAGACGTTCGGCAACGGCAATTTGCAAATAGACCCGTCAACTTCTCCGGTTATTTTCAAACTTGCAGTATCGGGAACACTTCCCACTGATTCTACCACATATAAATTGGGATATGTCAGCGGAACTACAGCTTCACCGTATGAATATAAATACAGCGTTTCCGGCATAAACCCGGGTAATTATACTCTCTATGAATTTACCGACCCGAAATACCAACCTGACGGTGCCAACTGGACGGTTCAAAAATATCAATACAGTAACGGAAGTTATGGATATTTAGACAATGACCCTCATAGCGATACTTATGGAATGATGATGTATAAATATACTAACAATCCGATTATAATCTCGGTAAATTCCACAACCCCTGTGAGCGTTGACGTTAATAACGTTGTAAATCTCGGGAAAATAGTTATCACAAAGACTATAAACGGGAACACCTCTGCAACAACAGAATCCCAAATCAAATTTACAATAACAGATTGTCCGGCGGCATATACCGGTACTAAAGAGGCAACATTCACGGCAGGAAATGTCAGCACATTTACTTTTGATAATCTGCCTTACGGAACTTACACAATTCAAGAAAGTACAGACAATCCTGATGTTACGCCGATCGCACATCCTATAATTGTAACTATTCCTGACGGCAGTCCTACATACGACATTGATACAACAACAGGCGCAGTAATTATTGAATATGACATAACTGCCAATAATATTGAAGATATAGGGCAACTGACGGTATCAAAAGTAATAAAAGACGTTAATAACCAAGTAACAACAAATGATTACACATATTTGGTGGAAATATTGGACAATCAAGGTAACACAGTGATAGTAAATGGTGTAACGATAGACAGTAAAACTTATGTTGCATTAAATAAAGACAATACGGATGGAAATGGCAACCCAACTCCGTTTACACAGACTGTAAATGTTGATTGGGGTCAGACATACACAATAACAGAGGTAGGATTTATAACGCCTACAGGAGTGATATGCTTATTTACAGACCCAGACCACCCGGAATACGCGGACAAATATACCGTGACATATAATTCTACCGGAAACGGCATCACTTCATCTCCGCCAACAGTGACAGTTGCAAACAAGAATTCAGTTGTTTCGATTATAGTGACAAATACAGAGAACGTCGTAAATCCTCAAGGTTCAGTAACAATTACAAAGTATATCGAAACACTAAACTCAAACGGTACTGTAAAAGATCCAGCGCAACTATTTACCAACCCGACAATCAAATTTACGTTAGAGCAAAAAACCAACGGAACATATACGGTTTACGGCAGTCCGAAATCTATTGATCCGATAACCGGAAAAGTTACTTTCGAAAGCCTTGAAGCCGGAGATTATAGGATATATGAATCAGATGCGCCAGACGGTTATTATCTGGATAAAAATCCCGCTCATTATACAAGTCAAAATTTAACTAATACTCAATTTACAGATAATTATATTTACTTTACCGTAGGTGTTCAAATTGGTCAGCAGGATTTCTTCTACGACGTAATAAACTACACAAATTCTTTAACAATAACTAAGACATGGAACGGTGGCACTGACGCAGCTTTAAATGCAAACACATTATTCAGACTTTACCGCTCCGCAGATGATACATTGATTCCTACTAACAGCGGGACATTCACTTTTACAAATATAGCTCCGGGTGATTATGATCTTTATGAAATATGTCCCATAGACTATATGCCAGCGCCCGTCACGATTCAATCAGATTCCTATGGCTGGGATTTAAGCCCAAATTGGGATAACACCAACGGCACTGAGATGTATATATTGAAAGCGATTGTCCGCGTCGCGGCAGACGGCGCAATAACCGTTGCGGGTAAATCAGTAGCAGGTATTGCTGTAGACAACCGAAATGCCACATTGGAAATTTATAAAGTTGCGACCAGTAATATTCCTAATCTGAGTACGACCTATTTCACATTTACAGTTACTAAAAAATCAGACGGCAGTATCGTAGATTTGCGCCCGTCAAATGGAATTACAGTCACCGTTATAGATACTAACAATGGCGGAGCAGCCGGAACACCGCAAATAAACAGCGATTTAGCAAGTGGAAATATAAAATTGTTAAGCGGAGAATCGGCAACAATAACGGGACTTCCATTCGGGGATTACACTGTTACGGAAAATAACGCAGACAGTTACTCTGTCACAATTACAACAGCTATCAGCAATACGCCGATAAACAGCAACGTTCCGCAGCCAGGGACAGCCAACGTAAGTTTACTGGACGTACAAAAAAGGACTGTATCATTCTATAATGATGCCCCGACAGAATTGGATGTTACAAAAAATGTCACCGGCGGAAATGTAGATCCAAATCACACGTTTACGTTTGAAATTACCGCTTTAGACAACAATAATCCGCCTCAGCCGTATAGAGTTTCATTGGCTCCGGCTGACGGAGTAACAATCACAGTCAACGGAACAGTGCAGGTACCTGTCAACAACACATTTACGCTGAAAAACGGCGAAACCGCAGTAATAACGGGACTTGCGCCCGGAATACCGTATACGGTGCACGAGATTTTAAGCGGTGATGACGCAAAGTATTTTAACGATACTTATTCTCCAAGCGGAGCGGTAACGCTTACTCCGAATACCACGGCAAACCCAAGCAAAACAACCGTAACGGTCACAAACAATTTATTATACGGCGATTTGACGATTTATAAAAAGTTTGGCTCTTATGCGCCGAGACCCGGCGACAGCAATGCCACTGTATTCCATGTAATACTTTCAACTGTAATAAATAACGTGACAAGATATCTGATATTTGACAGCAATAATAATTTTACAAGTTACGGAGACAGAGCGCAGGCGACTTCTGTGGCAATAAGCGTAAATAATAAGGCGTATCTGAAATTCTTACCGCTCGGTATAACAGTAAAAATAGCGGATGAATTAAATTTAAACAGTTATTACACATATACAGTATCTTCGGCAAACGGTGTGGCAATAAACAGCATCGGATTAAACAACCAATTAACCGTGACAAATACGGGAAGTTATACGCCTCAACCTACTCCGGGTTCGCTGATAATAACAAAAACAGTAGTTTTGAATAACGGCGCGGTTGATACCGTAGGGACATTCGTATTTATTATAACCGACACTGCGACAGGACAGCCGGTTGATTTACGTGCTAACGGCATAACGGTAAGCGACGGAAACGGCGTAATAGTCGCTATTCCAACTACAGTCGGTACATTTACCCTGCAAGACGGTAAATATATCAAAATAGATGGCTTGCCAATCGGCGGACGATACACAATTACAGAAACCGACTATTCAGGACAAGGTTTTGCTACATCGGTTTCGAGTTCCCAAACAAATTTATCGACAAGCAGAACGGTAAGCATAACTATTTTGGGAAATACGGGAACGAATGTCAGTTTCACTAATACAAAAACTGGAACACCGCCTCCAGGCAGTAGTACTACGACTACAGGCGGTGGCGGCGGTACAACTACTACGTCATCACCGAACGGTACCACTCAGCCGACAGGGACAGCAACGACATCTTCGACAACACAGCCGACGGTATCGAAGCCGACTCAACCGACAACAAAGCCTAATACAACGCCTCCGCCGACAAGTCCCACATCGGAAAACGCTGAATTACCGACTCCTCCTGTGCCGCTTGTGCCGGCAACTCCGGAAATAGTGACAGAATTCCCGGAAACTAATCCGCCGCTTGCGTCACCGCCGTCTCCGGAAGATACTAAACCAAATCCGAATACCAGCGGCACTCCGACAACAGGCGACAACCTATTCATCCTGATCATGTTAGCTTTGGCTTCTTCCACAGCGTTTATTATCTATAGAAAGAATAAACGGAATTAGAAAAAATCTGAGGAAGTAAGATATAGAAAAAGACAAGATGTCCGAAGAAGCCAAACGCATGAATATAAATTAATGCTACCCCCATTTAATTTATAATATATAATTACCGCCCCCAGTCAGACAATAATTCTTCAACCAGTTATTGTTCACGGCAGGGGGCGGTAATCTATTTTTCTGTTTATTTATATACGCTGTGTAAAATTTAAATATTTTTTGAAGTTATTTGTCAAAGGCATTGTTTTTTTTTTCAACATATGATAAAATATGATAAAATACATACTCAGTAATTTTATAAAAAATTCGGAACATAATAAAACATATAACGAACTTGAAAAGAGAGGTGCGATAATAATTGGCAGATAAACTCACGCTTTTTGGTTTTAATAACCTTACAAAAACACTTAGTTTCAATATTTACGACGTATGCTACGCAAAAAGTGAGAGAGAAAAAAAAGATTATATAGCCTATATAAACGAACAGTACAACTCTGAGAGACTTACGAATATACTGTGCAAAGTTACGGATATTATAGGCGCGAAGATTTTGAATATATCAAAGCAGGATTACGAACCGCAGGGCGCGTCGGTCAATATTTTAATCACAGAGGACGATTTGTCCCCGCAGTTTATAGACGCCTCGTGCAACAAGGGAATTTATCCCGGAAGCGTTCACGCGCATCTCGACAAAAGCCACGTCACAGTCCACACATTTCCGGAATCCCACCCGGACAACACTATATCCACGTTCAGAGTTGATATAGACGTTTCGACGTGCGGGACTATTTCGCCGTTGAACGCGCTCGATTTTCTTATAAGCAGTTTTGACTCGGATATTATGACGATAGATTACAGGGTGAGGGGATTTACAAGAGACGTGGACGGCGTAAAACTGTTTATAGACCACGACATACGTTCTATTCAAGATTACATCGCCGACAAAACGCTGACAAAATACGACGCGATAGATGTGAATGTTTATCAATCGAATATATTTCACACGAAGATGCTGATTAAAGATATAGAACTGCAGAACTATCTGTTCAACAAAGACGTGTATGAATTAGCCCCGAAACAGCGTCTTGAAATAACGGACGCTTTGCGGCGTGAAATGATAGAAATTTTCAGCGGCATGAACATATATTGAGTGTAAATTTATATTATCTAACCGGAATGATTAAGGAAATAAGTCATGAAAAACATAATAATTTGGGGTGTTCCACGAAGCGGGAAGTCTACGTTAGCACAAATGATAAGACAAGAATTCGGGCATAGTGTTATACAGATGGACGCAATAAAGAGCGTTTATGATGTTTTACGTCCAGAAAATAATATTTACGCACCCAAAACAACAAATTATGATGAAGCTAAAATGATGGCAAAAATGGTTACACGCTTAATTCAATGTCTAAGTTGGGGTAACGAACGTGGAGAGTTCTATGTATATGAGGGCGTTAGTTTTGATATGGATATAATCTTGTCAGCCTTGCCAAAAGAAAAATTTCCTGTATCTTTAGATAATTTCATAATTATTTGCATGGGATATGCCGAAATTTCACCGGAAGAAAAAGTGAAAGAAATCGTCCGGTGCGAAACAATAAGGGATTGGACTTATAGAGAAAGCACGGAATCAAAATTGATACATTTCAAAACATATTGCGAAGAAAGTAAATTTGTAAGTAGAACGGCTGAAAGGTTAGGTTTGAAATATTTTGACGTTTCATTTGATCGTGATAAAGTGTTTGAAGAAATCATGCGATATATAAAACAGAATATATCGTATTAATTAAATAAAGGTGTGTGGTAAAATAAAAAATACGGATATAAAGCAAAACAGGACGCCGATTTTTGAGGCGTTGAAAAAATATAAAAACAACAGAATAGTCAAGTTTGACGTGCCCGGTCACAAAGGCGGACGGGGGAATAAAGAACTAACAGATTTTCTCGGCGAGGCTTGTATGCAGGTTGACGTAAACTCGATGAAAATGCTCGATTTTTTAGGTCATCCCGTGTCTGTAATCAAAGAGTCTGAGGAGATTGCGGCGGCGGCGTTTTCCGCCGCTCACGCGTTTTTTATGGTAGGGGGGACGACTTCTTCGGTTCAGGCTATGATTATGTACGCCTGTAAATCTGGCGATAAAATAATCATGCCGCGCAACGTGCACAAAAGCGCGATAAACGCTCTTGTTATCTGCGGAGCAGTGCCGGTTTATGTAAATCCGGGGACAAATAAAGATATAGGCATAGCTTTAGGCATGTCTGTCAACGACGTCGCCGACGCAATCAAGAAAAATCCCGACGCAAAAGCGGTGCTTGTAAATAACCCGACATACTATGGCATATGTTCAAATCTTAGCGAAATAGTGAAACTCGCGCATGAAAATAATATGATTGTTCTTGTTGACGAGGCGTGGGGGACGCATTTTTATTTCGGAGAGAATCAGCCGGTTTCCGCAATGAAAGCTGGGGCAGATATAGCCGCCGTCAGTATGCACAAAACCGGCGGTTCTTTGACGCAGAGCTCGTTTTTGATGTGCGGTGAGAATGTCAGCGAGGGCTATATGCGGCAGATTATAAATTTAATGCAAACGACGAGCGGGTCTTATCTATTGTTGACCTCGCTTGATTTGGCGCGTAAAAATATGGTTCTGCACGGCAGGGAAATGGTATGTAAAACTGTTGACTTTGCAGAGTATGCAAGAGGAGAAATCAATAAAATCGGCGGATATTACGCTTACGCAAAAGAGCTTATAAACGAGGATAATATATATGATTTTGATTTGACAAGGCTTTCAATTTACACAAGGGATATAGGACTTGCGGGAAAAGAAGTCTATGATATACTGCGCGACGAATATGATATACAGATAGAACTTGGCGACATCGGAAATATTATCGCGATAATTTCTGCTGGCGACAGAATGTTTGAAATAGAGCGTTTGATTGCGGCATTATCTGAAATAAAGCGGCTGTACTCGAAAGATAAAACGGGCATGTTCGACCATGAATATATAAATCCGGTCGTCAGAATCGCGCCGCAGGAAGCGTTTTATTCGGATTGCAAAATCGTGCTTATAGGTGAAAGCGCGGGAAAAATATCGGGGGAATTTGTTATGGCTTATCCTCCGGGTATTCCGATACTCGCGCCGGGAGAGGAAATCACAAAAGATATTGTGGATTACATCAGATATGCGAAAGAAAAAGGGTGCGTTTTGACAGGTACCGAAGATATGGGAGTAAATTATATAAACGTGGTGGAAAAATAAAAGAGAGGTAATTTTAAACAAAATGGATTTTTGGTTTTCGGAATATCACACAAAATATGTGAAATATTCTATAAAAGTTGACAAGCAGTTGTTCAGCAAAAAAAGCGACTTTCAGAGAATAGATATTTTCTATTCCAAAGAAATGGGGAATATACTGATACTTGACGGATATATAATGGTCACTGAAAAAGACGAATTTATCTATCACGAAATGATAACCCATGTCGCAATGGCTGTAAATCCCAATATAAAAAATATACTCGTAATCGGCGCGGGAGACGGAGGGACAGTGAGGGAACTGACTAAGTACGAAAATATAAAAAATATAGATATGGTCGAAATCGATAAAGATGTGGTTGACGCCTGCCTGCTGTATCTGCCGCAGACAGCGTGTAAATTAAGCGACCCGCGCGTGAATCTGTTCTTTGAGGACGGATTGAAATTTGTAAGGACAAAAAAGAACGAATACGATTTGATTGTTATTGACTCTACAGACCCATTTGGTCCCGGAGAAGATTTGTTCACAAAAGAATTTTACGGCAACTGCTATAAAGCGTTGAATGACGACGGCATACTTGTAAATCAGCATGAAAGCCCGTTTTATGACAACGACGCAAAAGCCGCCGCAAGAATTAACAGGCGTATGAAGCAGATTTTTCCGGTTAATTTAGTATATCAGGCGCATATACCATCGTATCCGTCGGGACATTGGCTGTTTGGTTTTGCTTCGAAAAATCTTCATCCAATCGAAAATTTACAAACTGACAAATGGAACGCTTTACGCATAGAGACAAAATATTATAACACTGATTTGCATAAAGGGTGTTTCGCTTTACCTAATTATGTAAAGGAGTTATTAGACGAAGATGAATAATAATTTAAATCGAAATGTGCATACATTTATAGGCTGCGACAAAGAATATGACGAGAGCGAAATCGTGATTTTCGGTGCGCCGTTTGACGGCACAACATCATACAGACCGGGAACGCGGTTCGCTTCCGCGGCAATGCGGAGCGAAAGCTACTCTATTGAGACATACAGTCCATACCTTGACAGAGATTTGCGCGATATAAAAGTTTTTGACGGCGGGGATTTGGTTTTATGTTTCGGGAATACAGAAAAAGTTTTATGTGAAATAAAAAACTTTACAGAATTGATAGTGTCAGACGGGAAACTGTTCGTGATGATAGGAGGCGAACATCTCGTCACATTCGGCGCAGTGCAAGCAGCTTTACAGCGATATCCGGATTTGCGCATAATACACTTTGACGCTCACGCAGATATGCGGGACAATTATTTAAGTGAGAAGCTCTCTCACGCTACAGTGATGCGGAGATGTTGGGATCTGCTTGGAGACAACAGAATTTTTCAGTTTGGAATCAGAAGCGGAGAAAAAGAGGAGTTTGAATTTTCAAATAAGCATAATTTTATAAATAAATTTAACTTCGACGGATTTGTCAAAACGATAAAAGATTTAAAAGATGAACCTGTATATTTGTCGATTGATTTAGACATTTTAGACCCTGCGGATTTTCCTGGGACGGGAACTCCCGAAGCCGGGGGAGTGAGTTTTAAAGAATTACTGTCAGCTGTATTTGAAGCGATGAAACTAAATATAGTCGGAATTGACATATGCGAGCTTTCGCCGCCGTATGATTTAAGCGGCAGGTCAACAAGTTTAGCATGTAAACTATTGCGGGAAATTTTATTGGCGGTTGCGAAGAAATAAATCTTATATTATATAATTTTTGAAAAAGCGTAAAGGAGAATAAAAAATTATGGCAAAAACATTGATAATAGGAGCTGGGGGAGTTGCTTCCGTAGTAATTCACAAATGCTGTCAGAACTCTGATGTGTTTGACGATATTTGTATCGCAAGCAGAACAAAATCAAAATGCGACGCATTTAAAGAAAAACTTCAAAATCAGACTAAAACAAAAATAAGCACGGCGAAAGTTGACGCAGACAACGTTGACGAACTTATAGCTTTAATAAATCATTACAAGCCGGAAATAGTTATAAACGTCGCTCTGCCGTATCAGGATTTGACAATCATGGACGCATGTCTTATAACCGGCACTCATTACTTGGATACGGCGAATTATGAGCCGATTGACACGGCAAAATTTGAGTATAAATGGCAATGGGCGTATCGGGAAAAATTTAAGCAGGCGGGAATAACGGCGGTTCTCGGCAGCGGTTTTGACCCCGGCGTAACAGGCGTATTCTCGGCGTACGCGCAGAAACATCATTTCGACGAAATTTACACCATTGATATTCTCGACGCAAATGCGGGAGACCACGGCTATCCGTTCGCGACAAATTTCAACCCGGAAATAAATATACGCGAAGTCACGGCAAAAGGCAGCTATTTTGAAAACAGCAGGTTTATCGAAACAGAACCAATGTCAATTAAACGCGTGTATAATTTCCCGGAAATAGGCGAAAAAGATATGTATTTATTGCACCATGAAGAACTTGAATCGCTTGCGATTAATATAAAAGGCGTGAAAAGAATAAGATTTTTCATGACGTTTTCGCAGAATTATTTGACGCATCTGAAAGTTCTGGAAAATGTCGGTATGACGTCTATAGTCCCGATTGATTTTGAGGGCAAAAAAATCGTGCCGCTGCAATTTTTAAAAGCGGTTCTGCCTGACCCCGCTTCGCTTGGTCCGCGAACAAAAGGCAAAACAAATATCGGCTGTATTTATCAGGGAATCAAAGACGGAAAACCGAAGAATTATTATGTTTATAATGTGTGCGACCACGAAGAATGTTATGCCGAAGTCGGTTCGCAGGCTATATCGTATACAACGGGCGTTCCGGCAATGATTGGCGCAATGATGGTTTTGACGGGTAAATGGAATAAAGCGGGAGTGTATAACGTCGAGGAGTTCGACCCCGACCCGTTTATGGACGCATTGAATAAGTGGGGTTTGCCGTGGAAAGAGAGTTTTAACCCGGAATTAGTGGAGTGAAATATTATGAACGCTGATGAAAAAGAATATTTAATTAAATATGAAAAAGTATATTTATCGGATTATGATATTAATTGGGAAACCCAATTTGCAGATGAAAAGAAATTATTGCAATCATATTTTCCCGATGTTTTTATTGAACATATTGGCAGCACATCTGTCAAAGGAATGGTCGCAAAACCAATAATAGATATAATGTTAGGCATTGTGTTATATCCGCCGTTGGATAAGATGATACAAAAACTTGAAGAAGCGGGATATATTAATTTAGGCGAAGCTGATAAGGCTAATGGTCGGACCTCTTTAAGAAAAAGAAATACTGTAAATTATAATCTTCATGTAATGAAATATTTAGGAAAATTGTGGAATAACAATATTCTTTTCAGAAGTTATTTAAGAGAACATCAAAACGCCGTATCAGAATATTCAAAAATTAAGCGAAATATCGTTGATAAAGGAATTGATACTGTATCGCCATATTACCATGAAAAAGAAGAATTTATATTAAGAATAATAAACATAATCGAAAATAAAGCGGAAACCAACAAACAGCGTATCAGAGGATTTCAAGACGGCGACGATAGATTTTTTTCTCCACAGCAGATTTGTAAATTAAAAACAGCGCAGGAAGAATTGCAGTTTTTATTATGTAGAGGTTATCCTGTCAAAAGCGCGGGATTATATGTAGGCAATCATCATCAACTGACGTCGCGGCAGATTCTCGCCGTTGTGCGAAGCACATCGTCGTCACAAAGTTTAGAAAACCGTGCAAAAAAGCGGTTATCTTCTGAAAATATGATGGGTCAGACAGTAAATATTGACGGGTTTAATTTAATTATCGGTTTGGAAGTCGCGCTGTCAAACGGTATGCTGTTTACCGGACAGGACGGTTGTATACGCGATTTAGCCGAGTTGCGCGGCACATACAGATTGATACCCCAAACCGAAACTGCGATTCAGATTATTTATGATACTCTGCTAAAACTTAAAGTAGCAAAAGTCGTCTTTTATTTGGACGAACCGGTGTCAAATTCCGGGAGATTAAAGTCAAAAATATATGACATCGACTGGCGGGATATACAATGCGACGTACAGATTATCCGCAGTCCCGACGCCGCGCTTAAACTTCTACCGTGCGTAGTAACAAGCGATTCTATTATTCTAAACGAATGTATAAGCTGGTTTAATATGATAGAATATATTTTTGAAACGCGCCCGGAAGAATTTAAGTCGCTTAGCAGGCTTATTAATTTAAAATGAGGTAGGGAGTAAAATGATTGATATTGATTTTGAAGCATTAAATAAAATTCCCACTCCGAGTTATGTCGTGGACGAAGATAAAATAATAAAAAATCTCGAAATTCTTGATTCTGTACAAAAACAGACAGGCTGTAAGATTCTGCTTGCACAGAAAGCGTTTTCGATGTACTGTTTGTACCCGCTTATCGGGCAGTATCTGAAAGGCACGGCTGCAAGCGGTTTGTTTGAGGCAAAACTCGGACATGAGGAAATGGGCGGGGAAACGCATATATTTTCTCCCGCGTATCATGACGAAGAATTTGACGAGATTGCACAAATCTGCAACCATATAATATTCAACTCTTTCGGGCAGTTTAACAAGTTCGCGAACAGGGTTCGCATAGGCAGGGCAGGGGATAAACAGGTCGGACTGCGTATAAATCCCGAATATTCGGAGATAGAACACGAGATTTATAATCCGTGTGCGAAAAATTCACGATTCGGAGTAAAAATAGACAAACTTAAAGAAAACAATGAAATTTTAAAAGAGTTAGACGGTTTGCATTTTCATACAATGTGCGAACAAAATTCGGACGTTTTATGGCGCACTGTGCAGATACTCGACGAAGAATTCGGGGAAATTCTCGCTTTGGACAATATAAAATGGGTGAATTTCGGCGGAGGACACCACATAACGCGCGAAGAGTATGATATTGAAACATTAGTTAAATCGATTATGTTTATTAAAGATAAGTATAATGTAGAAGTTTATCTTGAACCCGGCGAAGCTGTAGCATTAAACACCGGGATTTTAGTCGCGCAGGTTTTGGATTTTGTTGACGGCGACGATTTTCCGGTCGCGATTCTTGACGCGTCTGCGGCGTGCCATATGCCGGACGTTTTGGAAATTCCATACACTCCTGATGTGTTCAATTCGGGCAGGGCAGGGGAGAAGCAGTATAGTTATATATTCGGCGGGAATACGTGCCTTGCGGGGGACATAATCGGCGACTATTCATTTGACAGTCCGCTCAATGTCGGGGACAAAATAATTTTCGGCGATATGGCGCATTATACAATGGTCAAGAACAACACTTTCAACGGGATTAAACTGCCGTCGATTGTGCTGTTGAAACAGAACGGCGAAGTAAAGATAGTAAAAGAGTTCGGATACGATGACTTTAAAACAAGATTGTCGTAATTTATTAGAGGAGTATTGATATGATTTATTTACCATTAAAAACCGAAAGATTATTGTTACGTGATTTATGTGAAGAAGATATAAATAACGTATATAATTTATTTTCAAATCCGGAAGTTATGTATTTTTTAGATTTGCCTCATTCTAATATAGAACATACCAAAAGATATATCGAAAACTTGCTAAAAAAATATCAGGAATATCCGCGTAGATGCTATGAAATGGCTGTTATTTTAGCTGACACCCATTTATTTATTGGAATTGTCAGTCTTGAAGTTGAAACATCAAATTTAAGAGACGGACGCTCGGATTTAAGTTATTATTTTTTACCTGAATTTTGGCACAAAAAGTATGCGACAGAGGCAAGTAAAACCTTAATAAAATTTGGATTTGAAGTTCTTAGTGTAAACAAGATTACTGCTGGTTGTCTTAAATGCAATTCAAAATCAGAAAAAGTAATGATTCAGTGTAATATGCAAAAAGAAGCCGAATTTAAAAAGCATACGCAATTTAACGGTGAATGGGTAAACCGAGTTGAATATGCCATATTAAAAGACGAATATTTCCTTAAATATAAAATAAATAATTTAGGAGGAATACATAAAATCATATGGTAAAATATAACATAACATTGAGCAGGTTGGAAGAAATTCTGAACAACTTCAAAAACGCGAAAATCGGGTTAGTCGGCGACGGCTGTCTTGACGGCTTGTGGGAAGCGGATATGACAAAAAGCGAACTGTCAAAAGAAAGTCCGCATTTCC
>Ga0123357_10002633_pt1 | contig 20174 bp, 15 predicted proteins | sample TergutEmb28metaG_FD_89873 | JGI IMG/M metagenome (GOLD analysis project Ga0123357, IMG submission 89873) | Embiratermes neotenicus P4 segment gut microbial communities from Petit-Saut dam, French Guiana - Emb289 P4 | ecosystem: Host-associated > Arthropoda: Insects > Digestive system > Gut ... | reverse complement strand
GGGGGGGGGGGGGGGAGGAGAGTGTTTCTAGGGGAAACATCGCGCAGCATACAAAGAGTGAGAAAACATAACTGGACAAATATCTGACATAGAAACACTCACTGCAGTCAATGGGGAAGGCATGTGGTTATTGTTGGCATTGGTGTACAAGAGTTGTGCAGGTTCCCCTGAGTGGCCTGATAGCCCATGAGCCACCACAACCCGCTGTCCCAGTGGGATGATCCCACAGTCACGTGCCACACTCACTGCAGTCAGCATGTTGTCACCTACAGACACACATAGGCCCAGCATTACTCACAGCAAGGTAAAAAACCTGACAGAAACTCATTGAACCAAACCTCACAACACAACTTCATCCCTACAAACATGCAAAGATGTCCGGCAACAATCATGAAACAGCAACAAAAGCTGACTGAAGGTCACTCAACCAAACCTCATCTCTGAACTTCTCACAAACTCTTCAATATTTCTGAGAGTTGCCAGTGGCAAATGTTTCATTCTAAAACCCATACAATGAATACCAAACCACTGTGGCAGTTTATAAGGTTACAATTACAGCCATGGAAAGAATTACACAAGCATTAATCAATTACCATGACCACTGGTCTCACCTGTCACCATGATGTTTCTGATGCTGGCATTATGAAGCATACTAATGATGCCAGTGGTTTCTGGCTTCAACCTGTTCTCCATGACGATAAGTCCCAGGAATATCAAGTTTGATTCTGCATCCTCCCTGGAGATACGCTGCACTTTCACGTAATTTACACGAGGCAGCCCTTTGAATGCCAAGGCCAGCACACGGTAGCCCTCCTGGGTGTATTCCTCAAGCACCAAGTTCAGGTCTGTTGGCACTGAAATGTAAGATAACATCTGCCCCTGAGAGACATCCCCATCCTCCAAAGAACATAGAGCCCTCATGGTAGAAATAACAAATGAACATGACATTTTAGTTGGGAAACATGAAGGTAAGAACAGATCATTTGGGAGACTAGATTTTGATGGGTCAATAAGAAAAGAATGGATTGCTAAGAATGCAGTTGTGAAGATGAAAATTTTCTGGCTCTTCACTGAAGCCCAACAAGTCAAGGACTCTGCATGATTCACGCACCTGTCTCTGGTTTGGACAGTGACACTATCATCTCAGGTGAACCCTTGCAGTAAACCTGGAACTGTGTCGCCCCAAGAGTTCTCGTGATGACACTCATGCGCTGCAGATTTGATGAGAATGGAAACTGTCGCACAATACCAATCTCTAGTGGCGGCTGTAACATTTGCATCAATATTATTCAGTTGCTTCTGTAGCTCCAGTAACTGTAAAAATAAACTCAAATATGGTTAAATGGCAATGCTACTCTAATTACAGTGATAAAATAATTTCAATGACCGCAACAATTACATACAGCTAACTTATAACCTTTATTAGAGTTGACAGTGTAATATATCAGGCAAGCTGTATGTGTGTAATAGTCATTATAGTTACTAATAAATTGTAGCCAGCTTTGCAACACATATATTCCAGCCAATAATGCATGTGTATTTTTAAGGATATCTCAATATAACAAGTGATGTGACAGTCTACAGAAAAGATGTGTAATGATGAAATTTTTCCACTGACTGTATGGACTGAAATGAGAACACGGTCCAGTGGCAAGCCTTTTGTAACTCTGCTGATGAACTCTGAAGGATAAAGCATAACCGACACTTGAGATTCGTGGTTCCAACAGTAGTATGCTGAAGATTTACTTGCTTCAACAAGGAGACATAAATTACATGCAAATAACAATCTTACTTTATATATGGTCTTTTGCATGACAACATTATGTCACCTAGAAGCAATGTTCCTACTTGCATGTTCAGTGTATCAATGATGTCATAATCCAGAAAAACAAAAAAATGGATCTCTACTGATGTGAAGATCTCAAATGTTATGGGACCTTAAACTGACCTGTCTTAGTGCATAGCTGTAACTTACACAAAATCCTACCTCCCAGAAAACACATAACATCAAAATCTCACACAAATGCCATAATTATAACCTGTGATACACAGAACACAATGCTTCATACAAAATTTATACTTGCATTTTAATTGTTCACAACATACTGCTACCAAGCTGCACACTAATATAGATATTTTCATTATCACTACTCTGTTACCCTACAACCTATTAATAATCACCTTAATCAAAGTTCCATACTCTTCTAAGATTTAATATTATGAATTTCAAGAGTGAACTTATGGAACTTGTATTGTTTCCAGCTCATTCACATGGTGCCATACTGGTATTTTTTATAGGTGGAAGTTGGAAAGCATGAGTCATCAGCATCTGACAGCATCATATTCATTAACAAGCTAAAATGAAAATGTCCACTAGTTACAAAGTTAATGGGAATACCACAAGAACTTATTACCCTTTGGGGCCGGAATTAAGTGCGCAGTGTACTCTGCTTAAGACCTGGCATTTAAATGGCCTCTCATTACAGCACATTCTTGGTGGTGACTTTCGTGGACATTCGGTTTTCTCGGCATCACACTGTGCACTGACTATAGTTGACTTGCGGCGCCAAAGGGTTAAAGTTCAATGCCAAATCACCTCAATGTCTTCAACACTCTGCGACACACTGACTGAACTGGGTGGCTTCACCACTGTTGGGAATATCATGTCAAACTTGGAATTGTCATTCACTTCTGGCTCCTCCAATAACCAACCAGTGGATTCAAACATCTGCAATATATAAACAAATAAAGTAAAGCAGTCCCATTACAGGCCTGGACAGGCCCACAGGGTTCCAGGAAGTTAAGGTTCCCAGATTTCGTGACAATGGTACAGGAAGGTGGTAGGTTGTCAGCCTTACGCACTGGCCGCCTTTACCCTCAGGAAATACTCCTGGTACTCATTTCTGTTAGAGGCTGAGTCGACTCCAGGGCCATAGTGCGATCAGAAGAATTTTGTCAATGAAAAATCCACCGACATCAGCTGGGATCGAACCAGCGACCTTCCGATTTGTAGCACAGCACCTTAACCACTGTGCTACTGCGGTCCCCAATATACAAACAAATGGTCACGCTTATTTAAGTAACACACCAACAAATGCACATATATAGTCTTTAATAATCTAAAATTTACATTAAAACAAAACATTCCTACATGTTTCGATCATGCGATCATCCTCGGAGAGCATACTTTGTTCTTTGCTAAAGTTACAGTTTATAACACTCAGTTATTTACTTCGTTATATTAATTTGGTGCTGTGGCAGCATGTCGTGTGTTATGTGTGAGTTGTAGCTATTCGTTTGAGACCAGCTGTCGATGTGCTTGTGTGCCTTATAGCGTGAGACTGCTGTCTCAAACAAACAGCGTACGACTCACACATAAAACACGACATGCTGCCACAGCACCAAATTAATACAACGAAGTAAATAACTGAGTGTTTTAAACTGTAACTTTAGCAAGGAACAAAGTATGCTCCCTGAGGATGATCATATGACTGAAACATATAGGAGCGTTTTAAGTGTTTTAATGTAAATTTTAGATTATTAAAGACGATATATATGTGCATTTGTTGGTGTGTTACTTAAACTACAAAATGCACGGTGCAATGATAAAGATACATGGTCAAGCATTTAATCTTCCTGCAAGCAACAAACAAGGCTGGTGAAATAATTCCAGCAGAAGATGTATTCACATTTACAGCACATCGAATACAAACTCACACGTACAAGTTTCCTCCATTACAAAACAAGTCAACCTCTACTTGGCTTGGGGAAGCTTTCTTGTATTATATGATCTAATGTGCTCTGCGGTTAGACCTGCTCTTTCAAGGACACAAGATGACACTTAACCCCCACCACCAGTGTCAAAAGAAACACAAAGTTCCCAAGATGTTTCATGACATTTGAATTAAACAACCCACTCATGGTCACAGACAATGCATCTCCGTTGCACAGAAGTGTTCTCTGCAGGCTATGAAAGGAAATTTTCCATAACTAATAATCAACAGTATGATGCTTATTTTGGCTATGGTTACATTAAACTATCATGCCGAAACATTATTTACATTATGGTTACATTGCCTTATCCTTGAAGTTGTGGCATGTGATATATCTCAAAACAGAATGTGACATCTGTGCACACAGAACATGTTCATCAAGACCCCTCTGTTATGCCCTTACTTCTAAATGTAAGACAATGAAGACTGAACTAACCTTCAGGTCTAGTGGGTCACCACTCAACTTGTCGTCAATGATGGTCAGAGAGTGGCAGGTCACCATACCTACCAAGAACTCATCCCTGTAATCCATCTTTTCTACACATTTTATGGGCACCTGGAACTTTCTGTCAGACACTGGCACTATGCCCCACATGTCCAGCCCATCTTCTGTCAGCGTCCCTGTCTGAAATGAATTGGTCAGTTCCAACTACAACTCCCACTAGACAGGCTTACCAAATTAATTTCATAACCACAGCACATGCATGTACCGCAGTAGTTACATCTTGTTTCCCTTATCACTATAGTTATTTTTTGTTTGTTCTAAACAACCAAACTGTATTTCATGAAATCTCATATTAGGAGGTTTTTGTGAAATTTGACATACTCCAGTTTTCATTAAAATTGCAAAACAATAATGGATACTTAGGACATAAAGACTGTGACACATTTTTGTGCACATCGTGAGCATAATTCAATAATACATATTGTCATAAAAAATTGTTTTGCATGAAACTTACAAAGAACAATGAAATATACATAGCATGTGCAAAACTCTTTTCCACAATTCTTGGAGTTTTCAAGACAATTAGACAAGACAGACTTTCATGCAATGTAAGCTCGTAACTGGAGAAATAAAGAGGCCATAACAAAGTGAATGACATACATTTTAGAAAGCAGAAACACAATGTTGGGCACTTGTAAGCTCAAAATTCATTTTAATGTTGCGGTCACATAATAAATGTCACAGGTAAATCACACAAGTCAAATTTGTGAAAAGTTACAGTAAGGCAACTATGTCAAGGACCCATGAAATTCAGTAACTGTTTCTCTGTTGTTGACTCTGAATTTTACAAAAGACATACTCTGAAAGCTCAATATTTATATGTATTCCTGGGATCCTATTTCAAATGTACACACATTGCTCCTTTTAAATCAAACACAACAAGTGCCATGCTAGTTGTTGTTGCTCATGTTTTGGGACAATTTCTAATAGGGAGTAAGTTAACAAACAGCCTCCAGAGATTCACAGACAATTAAATGAGACTAATATTCATGACAGGTTCAAAATTAGAATAGTTTCAGAAAAGTGACAAACCTTGTCAAAACACACACAGTCAATGGAGCCTGAAACGTTGATTGAACGCGGGCTAATGCAGTACACATTCTTTGCTCGAAGCCTGTTCTGGGCATAGAAACGTCCAACTGTCATGGCTGCTGGCAAGGCTGGTGGTACGACTATTGTTATTAGGTCCAGGGACTGCAGTGCAATATGAGATACACTGACTCCTCGCATGAACTGTGAACACAAACATTCAGCATGTTCTTGTAGGAGCAGGCAGCATCCACTGTTCTCTGTTGGAACACAATGTTCATGGTTTACCAAATGTCACCAGCATGTGCACACGCACGTGTGCACACAGCTAATAAGAATAAATATATAAATACATATAAAAATAAATTACACACTTCATTTTATTTACGTTATAAAAGAAAAAAGAAAGACAAGACAGAACTTATACTATTATCTAATTTATAATCTCCTGGTAGTAACACCATGTAGTCTGGTAGACAGACACTGATGTTTTATCACACTACATAAAAATCACATCCCAAATGACCATGACCTTGATGCTCATCACCAACAGATCCTATAACCTTACTTAAATCATCTACTGTGATGGACTCACAAGATTGGCTTCAACCTTGGCACCGGTTTCACTGTCAGAAAGTGAGACAGCTGTTTAAAGATAAAAAAGCACTGGACAGAAGTGCAGCTGTGGTTAAGTTTTTCTTTGGTAATAGCTATATAAGCTTATTAACTTGAAAATGCCAAAATAAAACAGCCACAGTATTGATAACATTCTGAACACATGCAGTCTGGCCCTTGGACTTTCTCCCCACAACTGCATCTCAGTCCTAATGAACTTGCTTGAGCTCAGATGAAACACTGTATTAGATCCAACAACATGGATATGGAATTCTCTTTAAACATTTTGTGTAAATTAAACAATGCTGGAAGACCTTCAGTAACTGACGGCGATTCTCAACGCTACTGTCTCCATGTGAGGACAACTGAAACAATCATATCTAACAATATGGAAGAATATTGTACCAAACCCAAATAAACTGCTGTCTGGAGATGAAATGGATGTACTGATGACATCTAGAGAAATAAACTCAGATTCCTCAGACAATGTGCTAGCATATCCCCTGAATTAGTCATTCAGTAGGGATATAAAATTTTATAACATTTCAGACTGAAAGGAAAGAGAATATAGGTGGCTAAACTGTGAAATCAAACACAAGGCCCTGAGAATGTTTTGAGAATTTTACATTCATTGGTCTGTGCATCGTGAATCAAAATGAATAACTGTCCAACAAGATGTGACTGTATTCAGTTTATTATACTTCTGTAGTCAGCTCTACATGTTTCGGGTGTTGACACCCATCATCTGGAGCTCGTACAACTGCAATTACATCCGCTCGCATTGTTGAGTTGGATGGTTGTAGACCCAGTTGACCAGTGCCAGAAGCTGAATTACAGTTGTATGAGCTCCTGATGATGGGTGTCAACACCCAAAACATGTAGAGCTGACTACAGAAGTGTAATAAACTGAATACAGTCGCATCTTATTGGACAATTATTCAATGTTTTGAGAATTCTAAAGCACAATTTGTCAAATAACTGTATTTGTTATAAAAATTATATTATGCAGTGGAAGACACTTGTTGACAAGACATACAAGGTCTAACCACAACGGTCTGCATGAAGATAAAAAGACCCTGTCCACAGAGCCAAGATCAAAGTCATTCTCTTGAGTCACTAACAGTATGTGCCCATGTAATCATCTGCCCACCTTGGTGATCACAGTATACAGGAAGCCAATACTGGCAATGCAGGCCAGCAGTTCCACAAACTTGTATGAGTCACGCTCAAACTTGAAGTCGACAGGAGGGGGGTACATGATGGAGCGCACAAGGTTACCCTTAGCTGTTGAGAAGCCTGTGCGTATCACCACAGCCAGCACATGCTCATTACCAAAGTATCGCGTCTGGATCACGTGTGTCCCACAGAAAAGAATGTGCCGAGCATGATCCTTGGCATCAAATGGAATGTCTGAGTTTGGCAATGGTGTCTTCGTCACAGGCACACTTTCACCTGAAAGATACAGGTGTTCTTTATAGACAGTTATGAAAGACCAATCTTGATGGCTGGAGAGAAACTAAACTGTCAACATGAGCCACTTTAAACCAAGATCACAGCATTATGGAATATCATGACGTGTAGTATGGCAGATAGTTACAGATGTTTCACAGTAATAACTAACACTACCAAACTACAAGGTTTCACAACCAAGACAATGAGTTTTGTTATGTATCCCAAATCCACACATTCAGAGTTAAAATAAGCACATTGCATTTTATGTTTATGGTTCCGTGCATCGCTGATTTATATTAATAATTGTCCAACTAAATGCAACATATAGCAGTCTATTTATTATTCTGCAAGTTCACTCTACATGTTTCAGGTGTCAACTACACCCATCATCAGAAGTACACAAAACTGTAACTGCAGCCCCCGGTACTGGTCATATTTTTTGTGCAGCTACCTCCCTCCAACGTGGAAAGTTGGCCATGTTGGAGGGTAGCTGTACAAAATAATATGACCAGTACCGGAGGCTGTAGTTACAGTTTTGTGTGCTCATGATGGGTGTGGTTGACACCCGAAACATGTAGAGTGAACTTGCAAATTAATAAACAGACTGCTTTGTGTTGCATCTCGGACAATTATTAATATAATAAAGTTCATTGCAATCAGCAACTTAAACTGCCTTGATATTCATTTATTGCAGATACCAATTTACTATTGCCAAGTTACCAAAGCAAAGCAAAAATAGTTTTCCTCAAGTTTTGTTACACATTTACCATACCAGAAATATTGTACAAAAGTAGTTACAGATATTAACTTTTATGACAGTTACCAAACTCCTGTGTTATTAGCAATTATTTCATCTATCCAAATATAAAGTGACCCTGCATATAAGACAGTCTACCCTCCTCGCTTACTTCAATTTTCAGGAAAATACCTATACAGAATGTGTTTAAGCTTGTGTGCCATCACAAGATGGCCCCTCCCATTTTTTTCACACAATAAATTAGGAAGAAAACTGTGCTGTATGTGGGTAAATACAATATTAATCAATATAATGCCTTGGATTTGCACTCATGTAAAGAAGGCCAATATAAACTAAATTATATTCTTGTTCTTAAGCTTTCGCCGTGTTCTAAATGTAAATTATTCCTTTTTGGGTAATTCCCCGGCGTCTGAGTTCTAATAGACGACATTTCGGAACTCACTATCGGTTCCATCTTCATAGGCAGGTTAATGAAGTATTCATTCACCTGCCTATGAAGATGGAACCGATAGTGAGTTCCGAAACGTCGGCAATTAGAACTCAGACACCGGGGAATTACCCAAAAAGGAATAATTTAAATTATATTTACCTGACAATTTGTACTGTTCAACAAAATATCAAACAACATCAGGTCCAGGTACAGAAGTTCGACAGACAGAAAAGATGGTGCTCAGAGATAACACAGTATCATGTCACTGAAACACATCAGTGGCTACGAAGTGCTCAAACACCTCTTAGGTTAAAGAACATGAAACACAGCAGGAAATTTATTTACCTTGCCTTTTTCATTGGTACTTTCTACCCCCAACTCACACTTGAGAAAATAAATCATGGAGACAAATGCTCAAAGAATAATCTCAAGATTTAAACATATGTAATTTTTCCACAATTTTTAATTTCCTAAGCCCATGTAAGTACATTACATTTGTTAAAATGGATCAACAAATAGAGGGACACAGTATCCACAGACAGAAGCATGAACTGTAACTTCCCAGAGGGATGCAGTATCCACAGACAGAAGCACAAACCATAACCTCCCAGATTTAGTCTGGCCAGCTACTGTCAAAAGTGACTGCTTAATTCTTTTTGGGTAAGGTAAGGATAAAATTATCCCTGTGCATGCCATAAAGGCACAGCTCCACTCATTCTTAAACTTGGCACTTGATGGAGGGGAGTGGTGAGCTTCATGTCCTGGGCTGCCTTACCTCCACAGATGAATCACCCCAACAGTATCCACTGAATATAAGGCTGGTTGGGCCTAGAGCTGGTTTGGATGCTTTGGAGAAGAGAAAAAACTCTTCGACCTGTCAGGAACTGAACCAGTGTCCAGTCATTAGCCTAGTCACTACAATGACCATACTGTACCAGCCCCTTTATTAATTTCAGGTCACTTCTAAAATAAAACTCCAGTCACAACTTGCTTTAATTTGGAACTGATACTTAACCTGTGAGCATGCTCTCATTAATGATGCAATTTCCTGTCAGCAGAACAGCATCACAATGCATCACACAGCCATGTGAGGGAACCACCATCACATCCCCTGGGACAAGGTGCTCAGTCGGTATTGTGTCCAACTTCCCTGTGTCACCACGTATGACTGTGACCACATCTGAAGAATGCACAGTGCTGCGCAGGTTCTGCTGGTTCTGGAATGGAGTACCATGTCTTCTGAGAAATGTGGGTGCACTTACCATATTAACAATGTTCAGCCTATCACACAACAGAACCAAAGCTGGCTGTTTATGTAAGATATATCTTGCTCATCCTGCACACACTTAATTTCGTAGTTATATGACATGAACCAGTTGGAGAGAATTCAAAGATAAATACATCAGAGCGTGAACTACTGCCATAAATCAACTCACCTTCCGAGTCTGCAATACTGCCATCACAATACCGAACACAGACATGGCCAGAATTGCCAATGCATAATACATGTAGTCATCAGCAAACCACAAACAAAATGAGAACAGCTGGAACACATAAAATGGGTTCAGCACTTCAAGGAACAGGAGCTTGATGACACCATGGATTGGAACGATGATTTCGTTGTTACCATACACCACACGCCTGAGGAACACAAGTAGCAGCTGTAAGTACAGGGTGTCAGTGTGTTGTAAGACTGCACTAACAACTGTCAGTTCTTAATACGACCCATATGAAACAAATGTTTGTCCATCCAGACTTTACTACTGGTTTTATTTACACTTAATTATACAAAACCTCCAGCCTGAAGTCTATAAATAGCTGATGTACTGCCACATAACATCCAATTTTTCCTAAAACAGGCCTAACTAATAAAGGCAGAATATCTGACCAGTATATGACCTATTATGTCAAAATCTACACTGATAATCTCCATTTCCTTTGTTTACGTATACAGTTACTTTAAGCACTTAATATTGGATAATATTTTATATGTATTTAATAAAAGTGATACGCCTCAATAATTCCTACCATCAGTTCCACAATATTCCTTATAAACTTATACAATAACAGACTCCTTCCACTGCAGAACAAATTTTCCCTTACAACTCCAACCTCCTGCAATCTTACCTCAAGAACTGCTGACGTGCTGAGAGGCCGTCTTGTTGGTGCAGTTCTGCAGTGGTAACATCTTTGTCAAGACCACACAACTTGAGGAATTCTCCGCGGTCCTCGTCCCACACGTAGCTCAACTTCTTGCAGCGGAACAGACGCAAAGATGGCAAATCTGCAAAAATAGCCAATGAGATATGGAAACATCTCAATACCTTCTAGCATTACAGCCATGTCTACACTTACCCATGAATATACCTCCTGTCAAATGCACTGACAGCTTCTCATCACTACTGGCCTTCATGTCACTCAGCACATTGTCATCCCATGTGACAGAATGTTCCTCCCCCATCCTGCAACACAAGGTGCAAAGGGAAGGTGATGCTCAGTCTTTCCATTCTATAATGTTACCATAATGAGGTCAGTGTTTACGTATTCCTTCAGTGTACCAGAATTTTAAACCTTTGAGTGCCTGACAACCGAACTACTGAACAAATGGTCACTTGCATAACCAATGGCTACCATCTTACACACCTACAATTAACATTTGATATTGATACATCAGTTAACTGCAATTGGGTTGACATCCGGTGGCATTAGTACAGTACACATTTACACACAAACAATACTTAGAACAACACAATTAACAACTTTGGTTGGAAGGCTTTCTGGGATTTGAACCCTGCGTGGTGAAAGCAAGATTAACAATAAACTAACTGCGTAAAAAATATCGCCTAATGGGAAGAGTGTGGGCCGTGCCCCCTCTTTGTGAGTTGTATCCTGGCATTTGCGTTACAAGTGAGGAAAAGCATGGAAAAACCTGTCAGGGTAGCCGAAGAGTGCCCGTTGGCACGATGAAAACAGAATATACAGAACAGAACATACTATATACTATACACTAGCATGCAGAACAAAGAAATATAATACGGGCACGGACAGACTGCTGATAAAAAGATTACTGCTGTTCATGAACACAGCAGTGATGACTAAGATAAAATGTGTGGCGACAATAACAATCAGCCGCAGTGCACTCATCAGTGTCACAGCTACAGGGACCAACACCATTAAATAAAACAGTTATAAAAGATGTACACCAAATGCAGAGTTTCTTCAGGACATTAGTCTCACTTCAAATAGAGAAAGACTTATAATTTGTTTGCTAAACATGCACAAATCCCAATGAATGTCACTGCTATGTAAGATAAGAACAATACACTCTGCATGGGTTTAATGAACACAGCAATCTTCGCAGAACTGGAGAATTCATACAAAAGAATACGTAACCTTGAAGCAATACACAAGGGAATAAATGCACTTTTAAGGAAGTTCAATGTATGGAATATGATATGAAAATGAAATACAATATTTAAATTTATAAACCTCTGAAATATGATTTTATGTCAGTATAGAATTCTCGAACAAACTTTTACGGTGCTCTACAACACAGAAAACTGATCTGAGTGTCTACAGAAAATGTTTGCGATATTAGACCCCCTACATCCTTGGAAGCAGAAGACACTTACTGTGTACTGCTGCTGCAAGACACGGTCTCAACTGGCTTCACATAGAAACATTTATGATTGTTCTGGTACAGTTCCTGGAACAAATCACTCTTGTAGTAGTTAATGTTACAATCAACCAATGGCTCTCGTGATGATCAGATACTCATAAATAACAGAAAAGTTGAAGAATACTGTCTTCTAGGATGTGACAAACCTTTTACCAAACTACGCAGTATCACACCCCAGAAGGCAGCACTCTTACTCACATTATTATTTCCTATGAATCACATGTACCATATCATACAAAATCATTACAACAAACATTTCACCTCTTCTAAAACCTATTAGCAGATATCACTTACAACAATAAGAACTTTCTCAGCGCTTTTAAGGGTGCACCTCCTGTGTGTTGCATACAGCATCCAATGGGGCCACCAGTGGAAAACCAGGCGTAGCATGCCACTGGTCAAAACAATGAACAACCATGTCAGGGCAGTCAACACAGGTTGACATTGGTAGCCATATACTTCCTGTAACCAATTTCAGCAGACATATAAAACACAACTTCATTTAAAGATGTATGCTGAAGTCCACTGGAGTATTTCATGGACTTCATAATCAACACTTGCTGAAATATGTTTTTAAAATCCTTTAGAGTAAAGTGGTAAGTACCATCTACCTAAAAAGGCTACATCTGTACATGCCTGGATAGGCCCTTACAGCTCCAGCAGGTTGAGGCTCCCAGAATTTCCAGACAATCAGCACATGAAAGTGGCAAAGTTGTCAGCCCTAGGTACCGGCCGCATTTACCCCCAGGAAATATCCCCGGTACTTATTTCTGTTGAAGGCTGAGTTGATCTCAGGGCCATCAGGAATTGAACCCTCAACTTTCTGGCTTGTAGCACAGTACCTCAACCAACTGTGCCAGAACCACCTACGTACAATATTGAAACAACTGCATTTTGCTAACACAATGCATTTGTACGTTTGCAAGATTATCACAATAAACAGTCCTACTTTCCAAAAGAACATTATGCGGTTGGTCTTTGGTGGAAATGCAGTTTGTTTTCTGTGAAGATGAAAATAAACTCTTATTTACAGAGTTACAAATTTCACATAAAGTTACCACTATACTGTCCAGGTCTGACCAAAACTCAGTCTGATTTATCAATTTTAATTTTCTTAAGAAACTGTGGTACAGAAGTCTCTTTCACATGCAGAGTTCTCAGTTGTGTTATAAGATTGATTCAACACAGAAACTTAAGACATGTCCCAATGGTACAATTTAAATAATAATATTACATACAAAGCTTATGCATATGACTACTATTTGCACTGAACATTGCAACTGACTGACTGGCAACATTACTTTGTACCTGGTAGGGTCTATATTCAAACCTCAACATTATTCTAAAGCCTTTAAAGGTTTTCCTTGTTCCTCCATGCAGTCAGAATGTGAAGCTGCCCAGTCACCTCCATCCAGTGTCAAAACTAAGAATGTGAGGAGCAACTCCTCTGCTTCAAGTGACATATACGTGGCATGCTGGTCAATTAAGCACAGTAAAAACAGTACGTTGTACCTCAACATGACAGGCGAGTTTCATGAGGCAACATGAAGGTTTATGCATCAAAACTGTCAGTGTTCTTGGAACATCCAGTCCTTCTGCTATACTACCAAAACCTCATAAACAACACATTCTCACTAATGCAAATTTACACACCTAGACAAATTAAAATTACTATATGCCTGACTGAGTACAAAGGTGCTGTATCAGTTGAGCGTCAAATATAAACTTTTTTGTGACTCACTCAACTTGCTAGCACACTTCCAACTCACCATCTGGTCCTCTTCCCCTGGATTAATGTAGTCAATGCCAGGCCGGAGTGCTGGGGTGACATGCTTGTCCTCTTGTGCTCCTACAATATGAAAGCCATGTTGTGACCAATTCTTATACAATAACTGTGCATACGGGGTACAACACCATTAAATAAGCTGCGTAAGAGTAACATGTATAGAAAGGTTAGCACAAGCTCAGTAGGACAATTAAGGTGATGCTGCCAACAGGGACTGAGTGACTGGGCCTGGTACATGCCTTACAGAGATGCAGCACCCATCTTGTTGTAGCTGGCATCACTGACCTCAAATTAATTGAAACAAGAGTGTCAGTGCTAAGTTCAAATTTTAAGAAGCCAATTAAGTTACAGAAAGTAATCAACCAAGAAATTCCCGGATGTTTCTGAGCCATTTTAGTACAGTTAATGTTCTCCAGCTAGGGTTGTACAAATCCAGAGTGCTATGTTGCCTAGGTGACTACATTTTATATGATGGTGTATATTGGTGGGCCCTTATTATGGAATTTTCTCCATATCACACTTCTGGCACCCAGAATTTTAAAGTGGCTTTAAGATTTTAGGAAAATCTGTGCACCCCTACTCACAGCACATTTCCTGAAGACTTATTTCAGAATATGTCTCCAAAATGGCCACTGTATGAGATGTTTCCAAAGCAACTTTCAGAATTCATTTCTTTATTGCTTCAAGTGTGCTGAAGAGTTTCATCTGTCTCAGGATCCTTGAAATTAATCACTACAACACTTACCAAAATGTACAGTGTGATGAAATTCTGTTTTTTGTATTTTTCTGTTCTCCAATTATTTCTTCCTACTTAGGTCCAATAACTGCACATCAGACACACTGTTGCTGTTTCAGCAGCAGAAAAATAAACTTACAAGCTGCTCTGGACTACCCTGTCTGTTGCCCAGACAGAGGCAGCAATAACTAGTCACATATCACAGACACAAAGATGGTACAGACAAACAAATGAAAGGTGGGAAAGACATAAAGTGTGAAATTTCATATGAAACATGTGAAGACAATTTTATGCTAATTACACACTTTGTTCATGGATTATTGGTTTATAATATCCATGTGTTTGGAGACCTGGCAGATGTGGAACTGTTTTCGTTTATAAAAAACTGATTGCCACTGGGTCATGCAGAGGCACACAACAAGGCAGAACAGATACTGTAATCCCTACAGATGTACATAAACACTCAAACATTTTAGATGCATAATAGATGAGATTTCCATGGTAGTCAAGATTACTGTTGTGGTCAATTGGCTTACAACACTGTGTAGACTAGTAGATGGGTAACAATGCTTCAGAAAACCAATGTACCTCCATCTTCAGGGTTTGAAGCTGGCTGCTACACAGTGTCATTGCCCAACCAACCACAACAATTAATTAGCAATTTCACTGCTATGTTACTCTAATCCTTTTCCATAGTTCCTTTATCTTGGATTTCACAGTTAGTCTTTGTAAACATTTTTTGAAGTTTTGTACAATACTACAGATTAAACTGGAAAGGACATGTTCAAAAGTATAACCTCACAGGATCTTCCCAACTTCATGGCCATGGCATCCAATTCAGTTATCCATAAGGGTAAAATTACCCACAAAGGATGACTCAGACTCATGGTGTAGCCATCTGCCTTTTCTCATGCCCAGTTATTGGGCTTCTTACCAGAGAGCAAAGGGCTGCTCTGGGCATTATGATACATACATACATGAAAATGCATTCTAGTTGTTTTGTCATGAGATTAGAGGTTCTCACAGCAGTGAATATTAAGGGGGTGGCATTCCAGGATAAGATGTTGTGAAGTTCCATAGACGAGGTACCAATGTTTTGGAGAAAGCTGCTGTCTCCACCTTTTATCCTGAAGATGGAGGCAGCAGGTTCCTCCAACAAGTTGCTTAATACTGTGTAAGTACTACAATCAATTTTTCATGGATGAAGATTACTAGCTTCTGAGACATGATGCTATGAAGTCTCATACAAAACTAGCCATGTTTCAGAGGAATGACTGTACTACCTCCACCTTCACAGCAACGATTCTCTCACTTCCAACCCTCCACTTTTATCATAAGGTTGGATACAGTACACTCTCCTCAAACATGAATAAATATCTAACAGACTACATGGTATCACATCCCTGAATACAATAATATTCACTGTCACTACCAAGAGATGCTAGAACCCTTAGTGTCCAGGAACCCTAAGCCAAGTTAAATAAATTATGTAAGTTTCAGTCCATTTTATGACAATAATCACTGAAAATTACACAACAACTATTCTGACTGGCCTAGTTTAGGGTGGACCAACTCACTCACCCACCAACACATTTGCTGTAACTGGGACAAACTAAAATACAACACAGGGACCCTAACCTTTGAGGAGCTCGGTGTCCTGATCATGATGGGATCCCTTCACCTTGCTGTATGAACTGTTGTGAAAACCCAGCTTCAGTGGACTGGGTGTTCCTGGCATAATGATATCACAATCCCGCTGCCCTGGTCACGACACAACACACACGTAACGAGACAAACAACTGTCTGTTGCAATGAAACACAAACACTATTATCAGTCTGGACAACTCTTGCTGTGCCAAAGGAAAGAAAGCCGGTGTCAGTCGCCAGGATCAGGTTTTTTCCAGCCCACATATGGGCTCAGGGCCACCCTCACAAAGTCTCTCAATATGTGGGGAGGATAGAGTACATATGAACTTGGCGACATCACGAATTCAAGAGACGTCACTCTGCTACTCTGCGACAAGCTCATCTACAAAACTGTGGTGTGGCTAAATGTGGACAGGTCCTGCCACAAGGTTACAGATATGCAGGATGGATTCCTCACAAATAACGGCCTGAACGTCAGTAGGTGCATCTTCCTGCAAGGAAAATTCTGTGACCTCAAATAACTCACATGTGACATTAACTCCATACGATGAAATGACTAATCATCCTAACCTATTTCTTTAACTTGTCCTTTTATTTTGTCCTCCCAGCCACTCTATTGCTATTCAGAACTAGTCAGAGGGTAAATAATAAACTTCATTCTTAACATTCTCAATTAACCATTCGGTTATCTCCCTTACTCTCGCTGCAATTCTCATTTAAGGCAATTTTAATTTTGATCTTGTGCCTAACTGCCATATTTTGGGTGGTTAGTAACTGGTGTCTCAAAGAGAGGCCTGGGTTTGACCCCAAGACAGGACATGTATGACTTATAGTGAACACAGTGACACTGGACCGTGTTTTTGTCCAAGTACTTCAGTTTTCTCCTGCTAATTATCATTCTATCAATGCTCCATATTCAATTCATTCATCTAACACCACTGCTGTCCAGTCTATCTACCTATAGCAATGCTAAATAAACCACAAAAATATCCTGCTATACAGAAGCCAGGACATAAATAAGAGTCTGTTATGTAAAATTCATGCTGTGAGATGAATTAATTCCTGCAAGTGATGAGAAGCAAAGGTGTGACACAGAAGAAGAAGAAGAAACACTAGCATGAAATGTATCTATAAATTGGTGTTCCAGATCATTATGAAAATTACTGTTTCTGAGGCATGACATCAAGTAACAAAGTCAATAAACGGCAACATCACAGAGCAACCAGTTGCCTCCATCTATCAAGGCAAAGAAAGAAGAATCATCCCACCTATCCTGTAGAAGGAGGCATCAAAGTCATCTGATATGTTGGTACGTTAATATTGAGCTACTTGACATCACATCCCAGATGATAACCTTTGTGAATTATATTTCCTGTTGACACCCTGGTCTGGCGAATTTCGTGTAACAAATGTAGTCTGCAACACTGTCAACACCTGAACCTGAATGGCAACGCAGTAATCTCATTTTCTGCCCGAAAAAGTCACACCCAAGCTTTCTGTTGCCTGTATTTATTATGCTTCACACTTCAAATCTGAAACATAATTTTGTCATATTGTTTTTTCCGTTGCTCAACATTCTTTAAGCCCCCGCCAAACAAAATCCTAGAACTGAAATAAATGAAAAAAATGTAACGAAAATTTTCCGTTACACATGATCACAAAGTCTTGTATAGCATTAAAACCAATCGAATGTTCTCATAATCCAACAATGAGACGGTCCTGATGCACGTGCCATTCTTGATCACAAATTCATTTCTAAACTTCACACTTGTAACCCTAAATAATTGTGCACCATACCATTAACGCTATTTCAATTCCTACATTTGAAATAAAAAATCAATAAATTTCTGGGCACTGACTGACATTAACCTGCCGGATGCCTTTCATACACCACAGTGGGACACCACTTTCGAAAGAGCTAAATAATTAAAATTCTCTTATTTTGACAACGAAATACTGAACAGAGATAGGCGGTCGGCTTTTACCTCCAAGCAAGATTTGTAAAACTACATGTTCTACCGACATTATACCCTCAAACACCAAAACTTCCACCACCGTTGCAAAATATCAGTTCACGACACAATGGACATAATTATAGGCAGTAACAGTACACACACTGTACGGAAGGATATTAGGACTTCTCCACACGCTTCCCCTTTCCTTCTACGCGAAAACCCTGTGCTCGCCGCAGACTACAATTCGGTATTGCACAAGTGTGATCATGCTTGTGGCATTTCCCTGCGGACAGTCATAGTCGGAATTACGAAACTCTCTTCTTTTACGAGAATTATGTTTCGTATTCCACTCTGTCTGTGAAGTCACTTATATGCTGTAATGTAGTGTGAACCATACAAATAATAAAAATTTTAGCAGGCACAGCTGTCCACTAGGCTACAACATTTCCTCCCCGTCTGTGTGTGACGTCACTGACGAACAAACAGTGTTACCACGTTCTAAAATTACAGCAACGGTAAGGCTATTTCCCGGAAATCCACGTGAATCATTTTCTGAATACTTCACATCAAGCAGGAAAATTCTAACAAACAAAATACCTCTAACAGCTTTCCTCTCTTTTACTTTAACCCCCAAATAATGAAATAAAATAATACCTAGAAATTATTACGTAACTCAACGTGTTCTCATTTCTTAAAACAACGTTTTGACGCCTAACGACCACTATAGTGGTCGTACCGCACCGCTAAACTCTAAACATTGCATTTTATATATTTATTCAACAAATATATGTACTGAATATTTTAAACACGGTGTATACTCTCCGTTTTTTTCTCTCTCTTCAAAAAGCAATTTGTTTCATAATTCTAAGGTATTTGGTCCGGCGCCAAAAGGTTAACCTTTTGACGCCTAACGACGAGTTTAGTGGTCGTACCGCACCGCTAACCTCCAAATGTTGCATTTTATATATTTATTCAACAGATATAGGTACTGAATATTTTAAACATGGTATATACTCTCCGTTTTTTTTCCTCTTCAAAATGCAATTTGTTTCATACATCTAACGTATTTGGTTCCTGTATTATTCACATTTTATATACAGAATGTGCTAAAATTAAAAAAAAAAAATCCGGCGCCAAGAGGTTAAAATAATCACCATGGTTAATTAAATTTCACAATGAGTAACACTGGGTGCGTTTCTTGAAGAGTGCACAAAGTCTAACAATCCACTGGCCCTACAAAATGCGAAACGGAGGAATACTTGTTTTTTTCTTCTTTTTCTTGACACCATTTCCAACTTTTGCTGGGAAATTGCGACATCCAATTAACCAGGCAATACGAATGCGTAAATAATCAAAATATCGTGTGGCCAACACAACATAGTACCAACACCACAAATACATAGCCCATATACTGTATTTATATGTGTTTCACGTATCCAAGATTGCTTGCATGTTAATCTCTGCTATCTAATGTGCCAACGTTGTCTATATTCACATCACATTTAAAACAACCTGCAAGCCACGTGGATACACACAAACAATACACTAAAATAGCTAGACATGCCTGTTTTTAAATTCTCTAAGCCGTGGCGCAGCTAGGTTATTTGGTGTCCGGGGCGAGAAATCACAATGGCCACATCTAACAGAAATTGAGAATTTAAAAACCCACTCGTTCTTGATTTTTCTTTTACTTGGCTTAGTCATTTAATTTTTTTCAGCGCAGTCCCCCCCCCCCCCCCCCCCCACTTCCCATTTTTTTCTCCCCCCCCTTCCTCCCCCCCAACCCGTCCACCCCCCCCCCCCCCTCTCT
>Ga0123357_10002632_pt1 | contig 20175 bp, 7 predicted proteins | sample TergutEmb28metaG_FD_89873 | JGI IMG/M metagenome (GOLD analysis project Ga0123357, IMG submission 89873) | Embiratermes neotenicus P4 segment gut microbial communities from Petit-Saut dam, French Guiana - Emb289 P4 | ecosystem: Host-associated > Arthropoda: Insects > Digestive system > Gut ... | reverse complement strand
CCCCCCCTTTTTTTTCCAAATTTTTTTTTACTACCCTTCTTTGTTCCCTTCTTGCTTTTTCCCCTGTCCTTTCCTGTTTTTTTTTTTTTTTTTTATGTCTGCTACTATGTCTAAATCTTTATGTAGGCCGTTACTCCAATTAGTTCTTATTCTCCATATGACTTGTTCTACCAGATCCATATATCCTCCTTAATCTTTTCCTCTTCCATATATTCAGCATTTTCATATCCATATCTGACATAGGCCACATTTCACTTCCATACACTACAACTGGTTTCACCATCACTTTACATACAATTTGAACTCTTTTACTCATAGCTCTAAATCTAAATATTTGTTCTAAGACTGTACAGACCTATTACCTGCAGCAATCCTTGATTTAGTTTCTTCACTTTTTACAATTTTTGAATTCATCGAAGTACCTAAATATCTAAAATTCTGAACCCCTTCAAATACCAGTCCTTCTATTATCACATATTGCTCTAAATTCATTATATTTCTAATCATGAGGTTCGTCATCCCCGTTGTGTTCTATGAAATAACAAATGCAGAATGTGTGTACTCATCTAACACAACTATATTTATTGGTAGACTATAAAGTATTTTCTACATAAGGTACAACTACATGTTTTGGTGCTTCATAATGGCCATCTTCAGGTTGTACATTAAATACTTATTAAGCAGTTATACAAAACATACATGGGCTGTTTATATGGGGTAGGGAGGGGGTAAAGTAGGCACGAAATCTTGTATCTGTCAGAAAGGTTGGGCAGTGTGTGTTACTTGACTGCATTAGTTATTTCATTATATTTCTGCTTATTTTCATGTATTTTTCTTTTATTTCACTCATCAGTAATCCGATGTTTCTGTAAGTTGTGTTATGCCTTCAATCACTCTCACCAATCATCCAAGCATTAACACATTGTCAAATGCTCTAGACTGACTTGTTCTACTAAAAATCGTTCCCTTATGATTAGACTCAATATTCCTTATTGTTTTCTCCAATACTACATTAAACATCATTGTGCACAGTACATCGCATTATCTCAAGTCTCTATGTCATATGCTTCAACTGCCCTAGAATTTTCACTTTGCCACTTGAACCCTGCATCATTGTAATTAAAATAACTAATTTTATGGCATCCAAAATTCATTTAAAGTTTCATATAAATACATTCTATTTATCAAGTCATATGTTTGCTTAAAATCAGTAAACGACAAAAGCAATTCAAGATTAAATTTGTCCAATTTTTCTTCAAGAATATATCATAACATAAATAATCAGTAATCAATTGTCCTTTCCTAAAACTACACTGATAATCTCCTAAGATATCCTCTGCAAAAGGGACCATATGTCTATGCACAATATTAGTTGGTCAAAACTTTGTAACACATTTAGTAATGAGATCCCTCTATAGTTGTTCCATGGAAGTTGTCTCCTGCACATTATTGCAGTACATTTCTGTGGCATTCTTTCAGATGTCTGTATTATTTCTACTAGTGCAGTAATTTTTTCCAAAAATCTTTTGTCACCAGCCCCTATGCCAAATAGTGTCCAAAAAATGTAAACAGTATGTGTGATATTTTCCTACAACAATTTCTTCTTTTAAGTGACATTAATAGATCCAAAGTTGGGACATGCAGCCAGTCAGTTGCCACCTTCCCACTACTGAGACCCAGGTTCATTTGCTGAGTAGTCCATGCTAGACTGGTGAATACAGTGGTACTGCAACAACTCTTCATCCACACATGTTGTTTGCAGTCAAACAGCATTCCACCAGTGCTCCATAACTATCATCAGGGGTGTGCATAACAAGCTGCAGTATCAAGAGACTTAAAAAAGTTTCTCCCAATTCCTACACCTAAAACTACAATAAAACGTTTTCAGTGTGGTGCAGCTGCACCTCTACATACAGTATCAGCAAATCTTTGCAACACTAATGAAATCCCAAGTATCATAACTTTCAAGGTGTCATGTTATTCTTACCTCTCTGAATTTCCAGTAGATTACATTACTGGTCACTGATGTCATTCAGCACTCTCTTTAAACTGTTAACAATAACACAAGAAATATTTTGGGTCAGCAGTTAGCATTCATGCTTCGTATTTACGTTCTGGGTTTGGTTCCCAGCCCACACGCTGGGCAACTCACAGATTTTCTGTAGTTGTCAGCCTCTTGTGGCAAGTTATTGCACCTCACCACTTCCTTGTCCTTGAAATATTCGGTTACCATTTGAAGCTATAAAAGTTACCCAGTTAAAAAGTCTTATACAATAAACTACTTTAAGGTTGTACATCACATACACTGTTTATGAGCACCATATTTACTATGCTGCACAATTTATTTCATTTGTCCTCTTGTAGGTATAATTTAACATGTCTGCCATTCACTAACATTTACTCACACCTGATGACACAAATACTGTCTAATGTTGTATCACTATTGCCAGCACACATTATTTGCTGCTGATCATTCTTCAGCTTCAAAATAGCCATCTTATTCACAGCCTTACTACAGTTTAAATTGCTCTCTGATTTTGCAAGACATTAAAGGCTAAGAAAAAATATATGAGCTGCCTGTGATGTGGCATTTAAATGGACAAGTCTATTGGTCATTGTCATGTCTCAAGATCAAAATGCAGGAAGAAGTCACAATATAAAGTGTGTTAAAAATCCCTTTGTAAAGGTGGAACAGTTCAAATAGTTGGCAACAACCTTAATGAATCAAAATTCTATTCAGGAAGAAATTAAGAGCAGACTGAAGTCAAGGAATGCTTGCTATCATTCAGTGCAGAATCTTTTGTCATCCAGTTTGCTATCCAGAAATTTAAAGATTAAGAATTACAGAACTATAATATGCCTGTTGTTGTGTATGGATGTGAAACTTGGTCACTCATACTGAGTGAGGAATGTAGTCTGAGGGTGTTTGAGAATAGGGTGCTGAGGAGAATATTTGGTTCTAAAACAGACGAAGTGATGAAGGAGTGGAGACAGCTACACAATGAGCAGCTGAATGATCTGTACTCCTCACCACATATCATTCGGGTGAACAAATAAAGAAGAATGAGATAGGCAGGGCATGTAGCAAGGTTGGGGGAGAAGGGAGGTGTACACAGTGTTTAGCCGGCAAAACCTGACGGAAAGAGACCAACTGGAACACCCAGGCATAGATTGTAGGATAATATTAAGATTGATATTCAGGACATGGGATGGGGGGCATGGACTGGATTGATGTGGCTCAGGATACAGACAGGTGGCAGGCAGTTGTAAATGTGGTAATGAACCTGCAGATTCCATAAAATGCAAGACATTTCTTGACGAGCTGAGAACCCATCAGCTTTTCAAGAAGGGCTCTGCTCCATATGGTGAGTCAGTAAGTAGAGAACAAAGCTATTATTCTTGTATTTATACAGAATAAGCAGAACTAACTGCTTCTGTCTGGGACATGGTTGTTTTCCTCTTCCGTATCACAATACACAGTAATTAAAAAACCTTTTATACTCACAGAATTAAAAGAATATCAGGTGTGACGATTCAGACAGCTTCAAGAAAATCCACAAATATACCTGCACAATGACTTTGTTCTACAGCAATGAAAATTGCTGCAAAGGAGGCCTCCTCTACAGCAATTTTCCTTTTGTACTTGCACTTTGTCTCTGCCTGATGATGGTCAAAATAACTGACCAAAACACGTACAGAGATGGAATAAATCTGAATGTGTGAAGGTTACAGCATTGTGTTCTTGTGTGGATTTGACTGTTGATGTTTACTGGTCACTATTATGAAGATTGGTTGAAGAGTAACTGCTGAGTAAACTTAGTGTTAGGTAAATGTCTTGTCAACAGAACGCAGGATAAAATAAAAACATACAACAGCCAATACATTCCTTGAAATTGTGATATAGTTCAAATATTTCAAAAGGACAGTAACAAATCAAAATTGCATCCATTATGAAATTAAGACGAGATTAAATTCGGGGAATGTCCGCTACCATTTGGTACAGGACATGTCTTGCAGTTTACTATCCAGGGATGGGGGAGAAAAAAAAGAGCTAACATATATGGGATTATAATTTTGCCTGTTGGTTTACGTAGGTATGCGAAACTTGGTCTCTCACATCAAGCGACAAATTACCAGAAGTATGGAGAAAGTTGTATAATGAGGAGTTTCAGGATTTGTATTCCTCTCTAAATACTATCAGGGTGATAAAATGGATCAGGCAAGGTGGAACACATGGCATACATGGCACAGAAAAGAGTAAAGGGTGTTGGCATGAAAACCTGCATGAACAAGGCTTTGGGAAGGCACAGGCATAGAAGGTAGGATAATATTAAAACAGATCTGAAAGAAACAGGATGGGATGGTGTTGACTGGATATATCTGGCTCAGGATAGGAACAAGTAGAGAGCTCTTGTGAACATGGTAATTACCTTTATGGTCCACAAAATGAAGGGAATTTCTAACTAGCTGAGGAAATATAAGCTTTTCAACATGGAGTCTGCCACATGTAGTCATTCAGTCAGTCAGTTACTTAGTTTGATGTAAAAGTCACAGAAGTGTGCAGAATGTGAGGAACTGTTGTCAGTCACTGCACAGGCATAAAAGAAGCAAAAAACTGTCACTGAATTGTCAAATAAAAACTAATTGCATACACTGTTATTGGGACTACCCAACTACCTGTAATGTGCCTCAAACATATTTGGGCCTATCTGGGTCACTACCAAAGAGTTTAACGTAACAGAAGTGGCACCGTCATAGGCTTACATATACAACTGTGGAAGCTGTATATACATTTAAACAAATATGAGCTAAAGGTATGAAGAATTATGGCTAAAAACGAAAACAAAAAGATTATGAGAGGATTAAAAAACTGAACAAATGAAACAGGAATTGAGAGTTCACAACCAATTATGAAAATGTAAGCACAATTAATTACCTGGACCTTCTAATTATCAGACACAACCACCTACTGGAGGCAGACATTCACAGAAAATCAAGAACTAAAACGTCCATGATTCACTTCATGTCCACACATCCCAATAAGCACAAATTAGCAGCATACAGATTTCTGATACACAAAAATACAAAACCCCCTATCACATCAACAACAACATGGAATGAACACCATAATACACACAGCCAACTAATAACGGTTTCCCCCAAAAAATAATACTCCAATTAGACACTAACATCAAACAAAAGCAACCAAAGAAACAGTCTGTCAGCTAACTCAGAACTGCAATCACACCAGCACAAAACATGGGTTGATTTTACCTTCCATGGCCTGCACAAGAGAAAAATCACTAATATTCAAATGTACAAATTTAAAAATCATACACAGGGATAGAAACACAATCTAACAATTACTGACTTCACATGTAGGTCTACATGACAATCTTTACAGTGGCAGCAGGATATGCAAGTACTATGTCAATGTTGTCAAAGGAACAATGTCTGACAAACTTGAAGATCTCTTAAGACAACATCTGATAAACAAATCATATATACTTGTTCTTACCATCCATAGTCTGTGTATAAGTATTTTGAAAAATAAACAATCTTAGTTCTACAGATGTAACTACAGAATTCACTGCACATTCCAAAAAAGACTGGAGAATGAATTACCCTAAATTGACACAATGCATTTATTTGTAATTATATTCATAAGATTAAGAGTGAACCATGGAATAAATGGTGGGACAATATATGCCTTTTTTCAAAGGCTATATAAAGCCTCCAGCCATAATACGCATTGAAATTTTATGGACCTGATACTATTTCACTTACCTTTACATAAAGTAATAAAGAGTAGCATACAAATCAAATATATGCCACTTCATAAACCACTCAGATGTGTTAATATGGATCTTTCAAATTCACCGCAATGTAAGTACTTTAAATTATACTCTAAGAGTAATCGATTCCTACTTTGGACTTACATTATGCACATCATTTAAAACCTCACACATCTCCCATAACACCATTCACAGGTATTACCACTATTGACTCTAAATAAAAGCAGGGCATCATATACTACATATAACAGTTCTACATTACTTCTGGTAACCAATCACTGTAATGTAACTTAACCATTTCAAAGTTTCCATGGATGTTCATACATAATACTTGTATCTGTTGTTGATACACATGTACGGTGCACGCACATGCATGCACACAAACACATTCACTAAGTAGAGTTACCTTGAAAGCAGCCAATCCTTTAACAATGTTATTTATGGGGACAAACTAAATTTCCTTAACCACTATTTCATACTTTCAGCATGACTTCTGTATTTATGTATACATAGTACAATTCTGTTAATCTGGAGGTTACGCTACAGAAATCTGGATACTTAGGCAGCTGAAGCAGATCTCAGGCACATGCTCAAAGAAAGGCCTCCAAGAGTGTGCATACATTGACCGTTAAGGTATCTCGTCTCCCACTCCAGCAACTTCTGCAGACATGAAGACTCTTGATCCAGTCTTCCTCATCACTCAGCATCCATGACAAACTGAAGCAGGTCAAGAAAACAAAGAAAGGGCCCTGATGCCCCTGAACCAGCAAATGAAGGAGACAGCCAAATGGATTACTCCTCTGGTCTGTTGTCAATCAATCAATAATCCCATCATTCCGCTGCGGAACATAGGGCATCCACAAGAATCCTCCACCGCACTCTATTCTTGGTGTCACACTTGATTTCTGCCCAGGTCCTTTTCACTCCTTTAGCTTCTTCAAGCACCGTTCTTCGCCATGTATTCTTCGGTCTCCCTCTGCCCTGTTTGCCTTGTGGGTTCCACTCTAGGGCTTGTCTTGTTATGTCGTCTATCAGTTTCCGCATTGTATGGCCCAGCCATCCCCACTTGCGTTTCCTGATATGCAAATCTATTTTTGGTTGTTTTGCGCGCTTCCACAACTCGTTATTTGTTATCTGGTCCAGCCAGAAAATTCTTAGTATTTTCCTCAGACTATTATTGATAAAGACTTGCAATTTAGTTGTTATATATTTCTAGTTTTTCCAGGTCTCACAGCCATAGAGTAAAACAGCTTTCATGTTCGTGTTGAAGATGCGAAGGTTGGTTTGCGTTGAATATGTTGTTGAGTGCCAGATCTTGTTCAGTGCACTAAATGCTGCTTGGGCCTTTCGTATGCAGGCCTTGATGTCGGCCTCAGTTCCCCGTGTTGTCAATAATACTAACCAGATATGTAAATTGTGTCACTCTCTCGATAGTTCCATTATGTATGCAGAGGGGCTCTTTGGTGTTCAGGGTAATACGCATCTCCTTACTCTTCTTTACATTAATTTTTAAACCCGCTTTTGCGGATTCTTTTTCTAATCGCTCAAGCATTTTTTGCATTGTTCATGTAGAGTGAGTTAACAAACATGTCGTCCGCGTAATCTAGATCCATGAGTTTACCCCATCTTATACCTTCAGATTCTTTGCATACTTTAGACATAACATAGTCTAGAGTGACATTAAACAACAGGGGTGAGAGTGTACATCCGTTTTACTCCACTCAACACCGGTATCGGTTCTGATATCAGATTTTTATGTAGAACATTGCATGATGATTGCTCGTAAATAGCTTGCATGATAGAAATTTTTTTTGTGATACACCTTTTTCCTTCAGGGCCTGCCAAATTGCATCCCGTGCCAGAGTATCAAAGGCCTATTGGAAACCTATAAAAACCAGTTGAAGGGGGGAACGAAACTCTATTGACTGTTCGACAATTATTCGAAGTGTGTTAATGTGGTCTGCACATGCTCTGTTTGACCTGAAACCGGCTTGTTCTGGTCTCATCTTGTGCTCTAGTTCTTCTTTAAGTCTGTTGTATATAATTGTTGCCAATATCTTTCCTATTATATTTAGTAGAGTTACTCCCCTCCAGTTACTGCATTCCGTTAAATCACCCTTCTTGGGGAGTTTTATAATAAGCCTTTGTTTCCAGTCACTTGGTATCTGATTGGAATTCCATACCTTTTTTAACAAGGGTTCTAAGATGTTAGCTATAGTGTTTGGATAGGTTCTAAAAAATTCTGCTGGTAGATTATCGGGGCCACTGGCTTTATTTGGTTTAAGACGCTTAACTGCAGTTTTTATTTCTTTCATAGTGGGGACTCCTGTGGGAATTTTTGTAGTTTCAGGTGTTGTTTGTGTAGTATTTGTGCTCACCTGCTGGAGAGGTGCTGCAAAGTTATCTCTAAAATATTCTTGCCATCTGGTCAGTTGATTTTGTGGCGTTGTGAGCAAACGTCCAGTTAGGTCTCTGACTCTTGCTTGTAACATATTTGGCTTCCCTGCTAACCGCTTTGTAATTTGATATAGTTCTTTCAAATTATTTGCTTCTGCCGCTAGTTGGGCTTTATGAGCAAGTTTGTCTGCCCATGCTCGTTTATCGCGTCTTACATACCTTTTAACACGTTTGTTGATTTCTGAATATTCCGCCATCAGAGTGGGTATTATTCTGTCATTCGCGTTATTGATTTTCTGCTTTGTTATTTTATGCCTGTTTATTTCTTCCCATGTCTCTTCTGTGATCCAGTCCCTTGTATACTTTCTTTGTCTTAGCCCCAATACATTTTCACCTTTAGTGAACATTATCTCCTTGATTTTGCTCCAATGGTCTGTTGTGCTGCCCAAATATACAAGCAGTACTAAAAAAATTACTTGTAAGAACTTGGGTTAGTATATGTCCCGTTGAATAATCCACAATATTTGAAAATCCAGCATCCATCCAGTCCCATGGATGCTGCATGAAAGGAATTCTACTGTACTGCTTTTGTAGTCACGCATGCAAGCCGTCAGTACTTCCAAAATGAACTCAATGATAATGGCCCAGATGAGCTAAAATATGTTGGAGACATATTACACATAACTGAGTATTTCCAACAACAGTATACATTTTTCGTTTTAATTGTATGACTGACCTATGCGGTACAGCGTGCAAATGCCAACATTACACAATGTCCAGTGGTCTCGGAAAACACCGATATGAGGAAAGCATTTAATTGGGGTTCTATCCTGGAGAAGGACCAGAAACAATAAAATGTTGCATACATATATAGTTACCAGAATTAAAGCCATGGTTTAAGCCCAGTTCTTAACAATGCACTGATTCAGTCAACTAGCCAGCATATGGGTTCCTACCTTACACAAAGTTTTGAAAAAGGTAGTTAGTACCATCAATTTTGTACAATCACGTACATTTTTTTTTGCGCATTCTATTTTAGTATACACAGCCTGTTTCTGAACATCCTTACTGGCAAGAACAAATATGATCCTTCATGTTTGTTAAATGCACTGCAAGGACTTATATATGACTGTCTGTGATTGAGACTGCCTTCTGCATGGATGTAATTTGGGAGGTATGTACCAACATTTCAGATGAACCTGCTTCCTGCATCTTTACAGTACATGCATATGTTTCTACACAGCAGTCAGAAACAATTTCAGCCGACATTGGTACCTATCTACCAGACTACATGGAGTCACATCTCAGAACTCCATACGTTTAACATTCACAACTGTAAGAACCTCGAATCTCACACAGTCCATGATGAATAAGAATTCTCCATGAAATGTAACATGATTACAACAAAATATAATTGTTTAGCCCAAAGAATGTTTGTAATAGTGTGTAGAACTACTTAAATACTGTATGTGGTAAATAAATCCAACAGTAACGAATATATCATATTATTTATATCAAAACAATGATAACAAATATAAACAACTAGAACTGAAAAATAAATACATAAAGACATGGCGAGATGACCTTGTTTTTGATATACAATTTGGATTGGGTGCGGAAACATACAAATATTACGAACGTGTTATAACAAAGTTCTGTGTGATGGAACTTTCCTATCCCAAAGTGCTGATGTTAAGTAGATTACTTCCCACCATGAAAAATTCAGCATCTATGACTGTAGTAAATGTACTCATTTTTGTCTCAAAACCACATTACTTAAAAAATCTCCAATTTAATTTGAATTTAAGGAATTTCACATAATTTAGAGCACTTTCAACCCAAATTTTACCACCCACAGACTCTTCTGTACACATTATGATAAACATATACCATACAAAGAATTAGCTGGAAATCTGGTGATTCCACTATAATTTAACAGCTTCTAAATCTGCCTGCACATACAAAATATTATCCATCTGACACATTTTCTTGCTAAAGTGGAAACATAACATTTTGAGATGACTTCAGTTTGCAGACATCATCTTTTTTCAGACAACTTTATATCTCCGTTGTGTAGGTTGTATGGTTGTAAAATAATACGAGAAAATGGGCCTCAAATGAAGTGTTATGTTAGTCACGACATCCATAGGCACACAATACAAGGAAGCTGTATCTGATTCACACATGTTGTTCTCCATGATAATCATCTGCACTCTGGCAAATGTTCAATCACATACTAGGAATTCAGCTTACAATTTTGTTGTACCAACATTTCACTTATGCTGCAAGCACTGATAGTAGACATGTTTTTATGCAAATCCCTATTTAGTTTCCTTCTGACGTGAGCACACATTTCAAATTTTAATGAGTCATATCACTCAATTTTCTTGGTGCATATGCCTGCTTATTTACGAGACTAGGACATACACTGTATTCTGTTTATTGCATTTGGTTAGCAGAATTCAGCTGTTTTCTGTTCAAATGTGTTTCGTGGTTTTGCAATGTCATGTTCAGTACAACTGCAAGTTCCACAAAATTCATGGAAATTTAAATGATCGCGTAACCCTATCATTTTTCCTGGCACAATGGCATTGGTGCAATGCAATAATACACTGCTGCATAAAATTGGAAAAGGAAGAGGCTATATTGTACTGGGTCATTCAAGACAATTTCTTATGTAACCTGTAGAGTTTGTATAACTGAATACTTTCCATCAACAGCTTAACAAAGTAACACAGCAACACAGCCAGGACAAAGAAACTGTTTGTATAACCACCCTCTGCAGATTGACATGAACAGATATAAACTAGCACATGTCGAACTATTTGTCACCTTATCAGAAACATCAATGGAGAATGCTCTATTTTATTCATCATCAATTTGATGATAAACAACCATATTTTTATGCTTTAAACTCCAGTGATAACATGTCCATCCTGTAAGCTAGGAAGCACTTGACAATTAAAGTGAATAGAGACCTCACAGAAATTAAGGTACCTTTAAAAACTATACCACAGTTATAAGAAATTAAAAACACTTGGCATGCATCCAAGTAAAGTACTGGATGTCACTGTAAAAGTATGTGCTAGAACAAAGCCTGTGTCTGTGAAACTGCGGTACTCACTAAAATTCAAAAGAAACTCCACAGTTCATTCAAGTCCATACCTACCATAAACTGCAGACGATGTTAACTCAAGTATTCAATTGATAAATGAACTTCTGTGATCTTTTCACTATGCAGTAATGTCTACATTCGCTGGCTGCTATAAAACAGAAAGTGTAGAATGATTATTCAAACACACATGTTCAAGCCCCGTTTCATGTTTATCTTTGATATTCTACAGCTCAATGAAATTTACTTGCAAAGGTTATATGGCTCCAGAAAGTAACGTGTTTCAGCAAAAAAACAGTACCATTTTTACAGTAAACTCTCAACATGATGGTCACATTCTCCTAGTGTAACAAATGACCACAGGACAATGGTAATTCCCAAATGAGATTTATATGGGAAAATGTCTTATTCCTCAATGGAAAAATATTTTATTGAACTGTCACACAATGTTCATTATGAGACAACAGGTAAACTACACAGGCAATGTCACTGCTGCAGAATATACGAGTAGTCTGGATATCTTTTATGTGATGTGCTACAAAGAAATAAAGGATATAAGCCTTACTTTGCAATGAAGAAGTATTTAGAGCAAGAGAGCTTACAGCTTATAGAAGAGTGTGTTGAAACCTGTAGACACATGAATAAATGATCTTGTCACATCGTTGAATAATGAAAGGACCTCCTCCATATCTATCAACTGACAGACGAGCACCACAGATTCACTACAGTAGGCATAAAAAAAGTGTTGTATCACTGCAGGGCAAATTATAGCCAGCAGGAAAACTGGAGAGCAGCAATGTAGTATGTGCATTGTACAAATACATATATCATTGATTAACCTAGTTTTGCATTTTAAAACAGAAATACATGTATATTTTGACAGTTTTCAGTACATAAAAACCTTACATCTACTGACAAGTTTTTTCTTCTGTGTGAATTTACACATGCAATTCAACAAAGTCTTTCAAATTAAATATGTGACCTAATCACAGAATTGAAGACATTCTGGCAAAAAGGCATATCAATGCAAGCAAAAAATTACATTTAGTAAGAATTTTAAACAAATTCCAAAACCAGTACACAGGGCAGGCATTTATATTGCTCAAGCATTGCAATGAACAAGCCATTTTGCCAGAACATATAAAATGATCAGAAAGTGGCATTCAGAAAATATGGAAGTGAAATGAAATATTTCATGTCAAAGTAGCCTGTTTGTTCCCTACAATAGATATAAAATGTGTGAAAACATGATGATGAGATATCAGTGCCACATTCCGTTTAATTGCTTGTGACCAATGAAGTGCCCCAGCATTTCCAACATTCATACAAGACTTCTGCAACCACCATCACATTCCTGTGTACTGTCACAAAAATTTAAAACTGCAGAAGAGTATAAACTTTCAGTCTAGTGAAGATCATATGCATGACTTTATACTGTACAACTCCTTAAACCATAATTTTGATTACGTCACTTACCAATTACAGTGAACCTCATTGCAGACAACACTGTGTATGATGTTTTCCCATGTTACAATTAGGAATAATTTAGTACCTTAATATTCCTCTATGATAATGCACACTTGACCCTTATAATATGTTTTATATTCAAAAGAATTTCTCACCTAAAATCACAAAAAGTTCACTTTTTGCCTCTGTAATACATTTTTCACACCAAAATCTTATGCAATTTCATTCAATTTGCTTCAAGTGCCCTGTGATGAAATAATGCTCTAATTCCTATGGCCATTTTGCAAGGCTGTTTCCACATACGTGCATTTCACAGGACACGGCACACATGACTCATCTGTTGGTCCGGTGAGGAAGCAGTCCATGTTTTTGAAGCCTGTTATTATATGAAACCAGCTGCTAGTACAAGGCTAGTGCAATATCAGCACAAGCCCCCATTAGCCATTTTTATGTATATGCTATCAAGTAGTACTGGAATTTAGGTCCCCAAACACTCAGCATCTTGTTTATGCATTTTAACAAAACTGAAAATCACACACACATACACACACACACACACACACATGGGCGGCCTACAAGGTGAACACGCACGGGTTTAATATGGTGCATTGTGATTGTGGAACTGTTTCATTTCAATTTCAAAAATCTGATTATGTGTGCAAGATCTATACACATTCTGTGCTCACTTCACACTGCATGTGAGTGTGAACAGTTTACATCCTGCACAGTGATTACTTACGGAACACATGATCAGCATAGCTACCACATTAGAAGCCAATGAATATGAAGACGCTGAAAACCCCAATAATGACGCCTGCAAAGTGCTCCCCATGTTACTGGCAGAACTACAGTCATTATCTAAAAAACACCTCTGATGTCCCAGAGTATACTGTTAACAGCATGTAGGCTCTGCATATGTAATAAGCAGTTTTTTTTAGAAAATTTGACAAACGAACAACTGTGGACAAATATGTACTTAAGAAATTATAAGCATCTGAAGCACTTTATCTTTCTAAATATTATGACATAGCACTTATTAACACTGAGATAGTATAACTATGGAAGGTAAGTGATGAACAGTTTTGTGCTTGTGAAAAATATGTTGTGTTCAGGAATGCATCAGAATAACTGAAGGTACAATTGTATGAGGCCCAACAGTGAAAATTAACTATTTAGTAAAGATTTTATATGGTAAAATATTGTACGAAAGTCAGTGTTAATTTCAGTACAGAATTATAAAACAACAACATATTCTGACTTAACCTGCTTAAAGAGTTCTACTAAATAGAGCCTCATTGTTAAATTTTTCAAAAGATGCCTTAATGGGGTTTCACTGCACTTGACAATTAGCCTTCATTCTCTATGCACACCCATATGCACATGCACACAGGTGCACACGTGCACACACACAGTCAAACCGCCACACAATTGCTTACACAGGCATACTCCATGGATCCATCAGTTTGTCGTACGATGCACTACATACAGAGGTTTTACTGTGTGTGTCATTTTAAGTTTACGGCGCTGTAACAATTGTGATCTTATGTGATAATACATTAAACAATAAAATTACAAAAACTTACTAAAAATTAGGGAAGACACCTTTTCCCTACTTGAGGGTTGTTCAAATGAAACCCACTCATAGTGCTACTAAGTAAATTCAGCCAGATGCAGATAACCATGTGTCTGATGGTATGACACATCTGCATTTGGATTATGATCCATTCAAAAGAGTAGGATGTTGTAGCAAACAGGAACAGTACGACAGCTAAACACTGGCATCCCATGTCCACATAGGACCAGTGAGCTATCATTCAGAACATTCAGGATCCTGACATCACCATTACCACCCAGCACTATTTTGGAACCCTCTGAGACCTTTGTAGCACCATTAATAGAAGAGATCCTCTCATAATCCCATGAGATATTACCTGTCACAATGTGGCCTACACTCTCTAGGCACCACTTCATGTTCTAGAAGGAGATGGACCATCCCCTACACAGCTTGGAACCTTGACCATATGACTTACACGTGTTTTGCTTTCTCAAGAAAGCACTGAAGAGCCATGAAAAAATGAATGAAAAGGCACAGTTGTGCAGTGATGCAATGGTCCATGGAGTTCTTTGGGAAATGGATCCTTCAGTCATTGTGTCTGTGGGATGTCGGACTCACTGCCCACGGAAAATACTTGTAACGGCATCATTCCTTTGCCCACAGCAATCGCCAGATGGGGTTCATCTAAATGAGCCTCTTACAATTTAGTGCTCAAATATGCATATTAAATTGTGTGCACAGTTTTTGACAGGTTTTTATATGATGCAAATATTTTAATTTTATATAAAAAAGGTTCACTTCAACTTTCAAATGTGACAACTCCGAATTATAAACTGATAATATCTTCAGCTGAGATTCATTGCATTGCCTTTCTTATTAAGTGTTCCAAGGAAGTCTACTACAAGTGTGTTGAATTCTTCATACTCCTACTGGCTATCACATCCAACATTCATAATTAATACAAATAAAGTTTCCCCTAATTTTTAGAGTAGTGCATTATTTCTAAATTCTATGTTTCAGTTTTACTCCACCATAATGAGTAACCAAGTATCTACAGCATGAAAGCAAATCATGAGAAACATTCTAGTTTCACTAAAAATGTACAGTTACTGCAATGTAGCAGTTCTGCCCTCTTTTAAGTCATCAATGGAATGATACACTGAAGTAACAAGCACATTAAAATACATTCTCTGTACAAATTGTCACAACTCACTGAGGCATCACCTGCTATCACAATAAATAACAACTGTGAATCACTTTAATGAAGCCAAATATACAGATTACATTTTGTGTTGCTAACTCTCACTACCACAGTCTGCACATGCAGTGGCAGTCAGTCTTATTTGTCATGGCTATGAATATATGTCACCAGCAAACACTGAATTTTGTAACTAGATGTACTTCAGACTCTTGAGATCCATCATGACTGTACCACTGTGCAACATGGTTAGAGATTTTGTTCTACACTGGATAGTGCCATATCTGTGCAGACATGATATTGTGTTTTATATGTTACACACAATTTTCATGATTCCTACAAACTCCACTGAAACAAGGCTTTGTCAGACACAACAAGGGACAAGCCCCATAACAACTGTCAGTGCAGTCAATGGCTTTTAACAGGGCAACCAGGTTATGAAGCCTGGAAAGGGCAGGATTTTCTCTTCGCCACCACAAGCAGACCAGAACAGCCTCCTATTAAACATACATGAAAAGTTTTTTTCCCTGTATTTTACTTTGTCCCTGGTTATAAAAGAGCCCCTCTTTCTTCAGCTGCTAATCAAGAAATTGAACTTGTCTTTGGTTAAACAGAGAAAATTTTTGAATAAACATGTGAAAGTCATTTTGAAGCTCTTTTCCAAGTGGCAGTTCTACCAGCTTTGTTATTAAAATACTTCACTCAGTCTGTAACACAAAACAAATCTCAATTCTAAGGTAAGTGTAAAGGCTTGTGATATAGGTGCTTCAACTAACACACATAATGGGCATTTTCCATCATCTAATGACATAAATACCACAATGTTCCACAGGTTGGCCATTTCCATTATCACATGAAGTAGGGAATATACTCTGTTGTGTCTGTCCTTTTATCCAACAACAAAGTGCCAGCCTCTGAAATGTGTTTTTAACCATGATGAGACAATGGAACATGTCAACATTAATGTCAGTTAAATTCTAAGAAATCTAATATAGTAATTAGTACTCAGACACTTGAAATACACTCATGGCTACTTACCACTGTGGTACAAAATATAACAGCCTTGTTTCAAGTGATTACACTCAATTACAAAGGACTTCCTACAGCTACATGGAATGTCAATCTTGACTAATAATCACGTTTGTGTCTGACGCTATATGGATAATTACTTGATAACTCCTAGGTATGCTCAGCCTATCACACCTGACACCACTGGTACCAACTGACACAAGACATGATGCTGTACTGACATATTATTAACCACAAGGATCAATTGAGTGAAACAAGGAGGTTCTGCTATTACCCAATCTGGTCAATGCTTACAGGCTGGATTTCTGTTATATGTAAATCTTATATCGTGTAGAAACTGTATGACAATTATGCAGATGTCCAACTTTCAGCACTCTCAAATTCTTACCTTGGCGACAGAGGTTAATTAAGTTCCACAAAACAGCCTGCAGCAACAGGCTAGTCAGCAGTATGTTAGAGTATGTATAATTTACTATTTGGACACCCAACAGTAGGGAGCAACACCAAAATTCCTCATTGCTTCTCCAAACAGAAGCAGTACAACCAACAAAGATAAATGTGTATGTGACACTACTTAACAGATAAAGCTTGTTTTAAGTGACGAATCAAGTGACTACCCAAGTCTCTCACTTCAGGCCACTGTTTCAACACAAAAACAATTCCAGCAACCAACAGAGTTGTAGTCAGGACTCGCAGGCTGGAACAAGGAATATATACAATTAAATCAAGGTAAGTCACCAACACACAGAGTGAAAAGCAGCCATGTATAATCTTGTCCTAATTATACATGTGACAACTCATTCAGAAGTGATGCCAATTTGACCTGGATGAAAGTGATGTTTCAGAGGACCAATGTAAGAAATGTTTCCTGTTATTTCTAAACAGTTCAAGCAATTTTTCCACATAAACTGCATTTAACCATGGAAATAAACTAAGAGGTAAAAGCTTCCATATCCAGCTTCATTCTTATCTTCACAATTTTATGCAAGCCCCAGATATACTTAACACAAAAATGTTACTTTATACATTCAATAACCCACATAAAGTCAGAGAGCTACCCACTGAAACATCAGTCCAAACATTTTCCAAAAATCTTGAATCCACCTCAAAATTCTATGCTCAAAAGGATGACATTAAGCAGACTCCACAGACTACTCACCAATATTAGGCACCACTACACAAATTTAGTTGCCCATGTGGCCTGACTCTCAGGATTTGTCACCCTTGCACTTAACCATATTGGTTTGTGCCATCTCAGCCTTCATAGCTTAAAATTAAGCAACAGGTACATACTACAATGTCCCTCAAGCAATGTGCTTCTCTAAATGTGATAAACCTCATAAAAACAGCTACATGTAGTTTCTGAATTTGACGCTTGTGAGAACGTGCATAATTAGAATAATGATGTAAGCAACCAACAAGATGCAACAATTTTCATTTATTGATCTTTTTATTGGTCTATTGGAATCTGCTCTGCATGTTTCGGGCGACAAACTCGCCCATCATCAGGAGCACTTTTGACCGTATATACAGCTTTGGTACAATGCACTGATACTGCAGCAATATCGGTGCATTGTACCAAAGCTGTATATACAGCCAAAAGTGCTCCTGATGATGGGCGAGTTTTTCGCCCAAAACATGCACAGCAGATTCAAATAGATCAATAGAAAGATCCATAAGTGAAAATTGTTGCATCTTGTTGGTTGCTTACATCGTTGTACAAATAGTTTCATTTAGCTGCTGGTGCAAAACTAGCACAACACAACTTACAAAACAGATATCAGTGCAGAACCGAATCTTACCGTGTTCTCAGAAAAGGCATCACAATTCCAGCCACGGTGGCAACCAGCAACAAGACCACTTGGAGAACAGTAAGCACAACGTTGATGAGTTTAACTACCAAAGCACGTGCATTAGAATTGTCAATGCCTTCCAGAGTCACATACTGCTGGTGCTGCTGTTGCTGATGTTCCATCTTTGAAATCTGTTACATTTAACAAGTAGATAAGGTACCTACTGAACCCACACCAACAAGTACATGTATTATGTAATTTGGAATTGTGTAACTCCAAAGGTATTGCTGTTTTATGATTTCTTTGGTTTCACTTAAAGTTTGCATTTATAAGCAAGTAATTTAATTTAACTTTAATGCCATTTATTTCAGCTGTTTACATTTCTTTTTCTCCATTTGGATAAATAATTTAATTTGTCTGGCAAGACGCTAGCATCTTGTGAAATTCACACAGGTACTCCTTCCTCTGATACTGGATAATGTAAACTATGCTCTAAAGGCCCCTTCTTAACAACAAGATTGCGAAACAAAACTACAGGTTTCTGACCTTAGTCTGGCAGCACTCTAGCATCTCATGAATGTCACGCAGACGCTCCTCACTCTGGTACTGGACTTTTTCTTCCATGTCAGTAATGGTCTGCTTCAGATTCTCCACTTCATTCTGGTGCAGCTCTGTCAAATCATTCACCTGTTCCTCCAGACGCTCACTACGAAAACGTTCTTCCTGAAGTGCTTGGCTCACGAAAGCAACTTCTCGCTGCATGGCCTGCTACAGGGATTGCATATCACTAAGAACATAGAACTGACCCAAACTGCTCAGTCCCTGCCATATGGAATCTAAAGTTTCATACCTTTATCACAAAAGTCTGTCCCTGAATTCTACTGTGACCACTATCACTTTCTTGACTTCAGTACTAAACAAGATACAACTAAACAATCAAACTTTACATAATTTCATTTTAACAGTGATCACAAAACCAAACAACTAGGATACAGAACCAATATATGGTGTCTAAACCACAGGAATTTGTTTCTACTGCATTTTTAAAATCTTGTTTCTGGGTGACAAACACTGCTGCACCTGTGGAGGCATTCACTTAACCTGACAGATTATAATGTTAGTACAGTACCCTTATTACCACACTTAACACCATAATCAGTTTTAGTTGACTGTTCTATTTTATCAGGAACAAGCAGAAGAACTATTTCTTCACAAGAGATGTGACTGCTCTCCTTATCAAGATCACAATTAGCAGTAGCTAGAACTCTTATTACACTCGGATTCAGAAATTAGGATCTTCAAGCTTTCCATTCCGTTCATATTTTCATAAATTACGTCTTTAACACACCAACAAAATGCACATACAATAAAATACATGTATTAATTACCACCTTTTCTCGTATTTTGTTTCAGTGTTTACTGCACCATCTACAGGAGAACTTTTTGTAAGCAGGATGGATAAGTGTCAAAACATGTAGCCAAAAAGGTTATAATTAATACATGTATTTTACTGTATGTGCATTCTGTTGGATATTAAAGACATAATTCAGAAATTAGAAGTTTATTCATGTACTTAATAAAAGGACAGGGAATCATATACAGAATTTCTGCCCCAATACTTGCTTATTTTAACAGCCATGGTTACCATGCATATCAACAAGAATACGTTATTATTTCCATTACAGGAACAGAAAATGACCAAGAAAATTACATTTTTATGTTCATATGTGCTAATATTAAGACTACATGGAGCTATACCTCCACCTTCCCACACCCTGATGACACAAAACCTTGTACAAATATCAGCAAGCCGGTATGTTTTTTTTTTT
>Ga0123357_10002631_pt1 | contig 20178 bp, 14 predicted proteins | sample TergutEmb28metaG_FD_89873 | JGI IMG/M metagenome (GOLD analysis project Ga0123357, IMG submission 89873) | Embiratermes neotenicus P4 segment gut microbial communities from Petit-Saut dam, French Guiana - Emb289 P4 | ecosystem: Host-associated > Arthropoda: Insects > Digestive system > Gut ... | reverse complement strand
ATAGAGATGCTGGTTCACAGATGTGAAAAGTGTGTTGAAGTAAAGGGAGATTATATTGAAAAATAGCAAAGTTGTTTCATTTCTGTCACCTTTCAAAGCTGGTCAGGCCGGAAACTTATGGACTCTACCACGTACAACTTTAAGTTATTATCTTATGAAGTTCCTGCTGGATTCTGTTTGGAATATTTTTTGCTTCCTGCAAAGTTCCGGTTACTGGTTATTCAGTGGAATATCTCCCTCAGTAGGCGCGTTCAACCCGTAATAGTATGTTGCCCATGGAGACATTCGATGAGAGAAAACGTCTTTTCTTCCCATGGGCAAGCCAAGATAGAATGCGGAAGCAATTTTGAAACTTTATGAGGTGTTCAGACGAGCTGCTTGTTCATTCACTAAGTTTTGGCTCAAATCAGAGTTAAATTTAGCATGGAGATTTCAAGTTTTTGTAACAACACCTGAATAACAGTTTACTGTGTCTATATATCCCTCTGAATGACGGATTTCTGCTTTATTGCTACAGTTTCCAAGCGTCATTTCTCTTTTCTGTTGAGCGTAAGGTATCTTATTTAGATGTAAATGTGACTTGGAGGAATTGTCTTTTGTCGTTAACTCCTGTCAAAAATATTTCATGAATGGCTTCTCTTAAATATTTCATTTCTTTAACAACGGACTCTTGAGGTTTTAATGTCCTGAGCATGTATGAGTAACAATTATGAAGACGTTAAAGTGGAAACAAGTAGTGGGTTGAGAGAAAAGTCGCAGAATTTTTGTTTTCTAATTAACGACACAACGCATGACTTAGAAAGATATGTGATGACGTGAACAGAATGGTGCTTAATGCTGATAAATTGAAACTGGAAGCTGCATGAGAACCAAGCAGTAGAAACTTCGAAACCATTCCATTATTTGCGTGAAGACGGCAGGAAAACAAGACAACCTGCGCCTATAGTCGGTTGCAGGACCGTCTGGACACATAGTAGCTTCTAGTCAGTCAGTAGTCCGAAGAACAAACGTTTTTGAAGTCCCCAAGCACTTACCTAACTTAAACACATGTATTGCGGTTTTATCGATAATTCACATCCTATTTAAAGTATAAGAATTCACTGTTTAATACAAGAGTACACTTCTTTTGGAAAACATTCTGCTTTCGATTAATCTCCCAATCTTCTTCCACTTTCTAGACAGTGCATCATAGCAACTAACTCTTTGGTGAAGTCTGATGCTGTATATGGAACAGATGCTCCGAAATGCCACTCAAGAGGTGAATCGTTCTGTGTTAGAAGCTTCTGCGTAACGAGAATGTTAAGTTTATCAGAGTAACATTTCAAAACTCAGTTCCTGCCGCGCAAAATATATATTACGTCTCAGTTACAAGGACCAACTCGTTTACGACGTATATGGAAATAATCGCCGTTTATTCTGAGAATCTTACGAAAATCAAAACGCGGGGCGGTGCCCTCGCGTTACAGAAGTCCTATGTAGACAAACAGCTGCAAGTAGTCCAGGATCCAGGGTAGCTCACCAGTACAGTACTGCCTAGACGACGGAGAAACTGATGTTCGTTTCCCGGTACAGGCAGAAAAGTTTCTCTATTCCACGGCGTATAGGCCGGCTCTAAAACCGCCAAGTTCCTGTCCGACGGGTACCGCAGGTTGTACCCGAAAGGGGAAAGCGGCTGGAGTGCGAGGCCGACAATTCACTTCCATGCACTACCGAGATTAATACCGCGTGGAGCTATGCCTCCGCTCCCCCGTACGTCTTCATGGCGTCGTGCTTAATTAAGCAGAAGGACAACTTTATTTTCAAGTATATTTACCTATAGGTCTTCTTCATTCGGCTATGTGTATATAGATACACTTTGTTCCGCTCTCCTGTAAACGTGTAAGGGGAAAATTATACAAGCAGAAGCGTTATTTTGAACAAAGGCAAAATGACCAGATAATGTTTAATGACGAACCACGCATCGGTACGTGGCTCAGGCCATGCTCTGGACGGATATGGGAGGCCCCCGGATGTGACTGCCCTTGACCCTTCCTTGCTTGCAGCCTGCGGCGTATACTACACACACATTCCAGCACAAGGGGTGACCAGCCTGGTCAGCAGAGACACGAAGTCTGCTGGAGCATAATTTCTAACTGCATGGCTATAAATTCGCTGAGTACACCTACATAATATATTTACTTACAGTTGCGGAAAAAGTTCAACACCTGTCTTCTACATTCTGAGCGTTACCTGGATAAAATCCCGTACGGACGGTCTACGCGTACGGCCGTTAGAAATAAATTAAGAAAAATCGGCTTAGTTACGGCCGTAAATTTCTTTTGACGCCTTCTTTCCATATTTCTTAACCGAGCTAAGCAAAATTCGTTAAAAACTGTTCTCCACGCAAGGCAAATATGGACTGGTGAATCTGACGTTCGTGTGACCGTGCATCATTGATACAATAACATAAACAGCCAACTAGGTGCAACAATAACAAACTTTTATTGATAATTACAATCAGCTTAAAAAAGTTTCGGGCGATTTCGCCCATCCTCAGGAGCACTGGCTGTGTTTACAGCTTGTGGTACAATGCACCGACGATGCTGCCAGCCAGCGAAATTATCGCCCGAAACATGTTGAATTGATTGTAATTATCAATAAAAATTTGTTATTGTTGCATCTAGTTGGCTGTTTGTACAGGGTGCGTATAAATTATCGGAGGATTTTGCAAAACCATATTTTCACAATTACTGAACAGAAACATGATTTCACTACCATTTGAAAGAGGAATGTTTGCAGTTTCATAGTGACCTAAATGAACACCTGCCAGGTCGATGGGTTGGTCGTGCAGCGGACACAGACAACACCTGCACCTGGCCACCCCGGTCACCAGACCTGACAGTGTGTGATTTCATCCTGTGGGGTTTCGTCAAGGACAATGTTTACGTCCCACCACTTCTAAGGACACTACCAGAATTGCGAGGGCGCATCAACATCGCAATCGGGAACGTCACACAAGACATGCTTGAGAGGGTTTGGCGGGAATGGGAGTATCGCGTAGACATATGCCGTGTCACACGAGCGGCACACATCGAATGCATTTAACGTCACTATGAAACTGCAAACATTCCTCTTTCAAATGGTAGTAACATCATGTATTTCTGTTCAGTAATTGTGAAAATATGGTTTTGTAAAATCCTCCGAAAATTTAAATGCACCCTGTATTATTGTATGAACTGGTGAATTTCATGCAAATCGGTACAGTGAGAGCTATACTTTACACAGAGGCGCAAATGAATTTGTGGCCGCAATTTTCATACTTCTTTACCGATTTAGGAGCAGTCCAGTGAAACAGAACTATATGTATATCGCCCAGTTGCTACCGGTATAAGTTTGCGAAAACTGGTGCGGTGGAATCCATATTTTACAGCCAAATACGAAACGGAATTTTGTCACGTGGTTTGCAGGAGCAATTGGGATAGCAGAATTTATCGGAATAGTTTTAATAATGTAATTTCCCAGCACGAACGCCATTCGTGCTATTATTTCGTTTTTGATGCGCAAAACGTCGATTCCAACGAAGCAACAGAAATACAAGAATTGCTTCCCAAAGTCGGTAGATTGATCAGGAGCGAGGGGGCAGAATGATTCCAGTGATAATGACCTGTGCCCTCAGATTATAAACCTGGGAATATTCTCGGCAAATTACAGTAAGTACATGTTACGGAAAACTGTAGGCGGGAGTCATGGGAAAAGAATCCAGTAAAGCAAAGCAGTGTTCAATATCAAATAAAAGTAAGGTTTGTTCTGCTCACAAAGAAGTGAAAAGAGGTACACTTTTGAGTTTTGTTTTGTGCCACTTCAGAAAGGGGTTTCTTTTAATATAAAATACTTAAATATTATTAGTCCATCCGCCTGCAGAAAACATTAAGTCATATCACGTTACATCAGTGGCGTACCCAGGAATTTTGTTCGGGAGGGATTCAACAAATTCAGTTGAGGACAGAGAATGGGGATCTGGGAGCGGTAGCCCCCTAGTCAGGGGTTCTGGAGGCAGCTGTAATTTGGTACAAGAAATTTCATTTCATATAGTAAAATTTTCTTAATTTTTGGACAATTTACGATGACAACAACTTTGTCATTGCTAATGTAAAACAATTGCGAACCTAGTTTTAGAATTTTAATGCCTATTTTCAGAACATCTTGGAGTGTTGGCGTCATAAATTCTGCAATTTTTAACAGTTTTCACAATCGGGTTGAGTTTGGCAAGATATTGGAGGGCCTTCGGAATTTTTTTGGGGGGAGGGGGGGTTGAACCCCCCAAACCACCCCCTCGGTACGCCACTGTGTTACATCAATTCCAGCAGACAAATGTAAGTAGAAACAACCTGGCTAAAAATTTAAATGCACGCAATGTGCCTGGAAACTTAGGCATGTAATTAAAGAGACATAACGGCCTGCTATGTGTTGAATACCAATTCCCTGATTGTTTACGGAGAACGTTGAGCTAGACTTCTTTTCATTCTTTTTCGAATCACAACAAACCAGGTTAGTGATACATATCCCACTGTGCTATCTACAGGACGATGGAGAAATACACAGTCAGTGGCAACTGTTTTATAATAATGTGCTGCGCATTATATTGCAACACGTTAAAGAAGCCATCATCAGGATATGTAAAATACTTAAAGAAATATAATCATATGGCACAATAAAATTGTTCATGTTCGTGTAGTTGAGATTTAAACTTGACAATACTATACGTGTTGTTAGAGCCGAAACCACGTAAAAGCAAGAAGATAAAGACATTAAAATTTATTAAAATAATTTTCTAGTGCTTCTACTGTGAAAGTGAAGAATCTTTTGTACTAAACAAGCTTCAAGGGAACCAACTGCGTAATTAATTGAAATAGCGTGTGAGGTCAAGAAATGTAGTTTCAATAGTGCTTAATTTCCTTTCTTTTGACTATACCCTCAAATCGAATTTGTGGGCCGGGTAGTGTAGTCGGTATAGTCGGTCCGGGGCGTCTTTCCCGGGGGTAAAGAGCGGCCAGGGCGTGATGCTGACCTCTAACCCCCTTCTAGTGCCGTGGTCAAGAAAGAGTAGAGCTATACCTCTACTCCCCATATGGGCCGTACGGCCTGTACAGAGCCTCAGTGCCTGTACAAGGGTGCACTTTTACACTTTTGCAAATCGAATGTAAGCCTCGAAACTGTTAGACGGCCACTTTTCACTTTCGTTGCAATATAATGCAATAAATTAATATAAAACATCTGTGATTAAGTGTTTTCATTTCTCCACTGCAAGTTACTTATACCAATACCAAAAAACTTGTCACTAAAACATTCAAAATTATTAAGAGCACCAGTATGTGGCAGCAGACTGCAGCCTAATAAAGGCGGCAGCAGCAAGTGTAGTTGCCTGACAACGGTTGGTTCAGGGACAGCCGGGGAAGTGACTTGACAATATATTTTAGTTATATTTCATGCAATCTATACCCACCCCTGTTAAAGTTTTATTTTTTTTTTAGGACCTCTCTTGCCATGTGCATTTTCTAGTGCAGCGGTCGAAAATTACTGTCGTTGTACTAATCTGACGCTCAGAGTTCGGGAGATGCCGTTTGGAGTTGGTATCACTTGGCCAAATGCGTAGCACAGGAAATGGCGAATCGCATACAACACGCGGCAAACCAGCATGATTCATAGATTATTAAGAATTTCTTGTTTCAGTTAAGCAGTGCTAGTTGCAACACTATTTTCAACGTATACTACATTTCCGAGCCCTCAGACAGCGAATGTACGCAAGCGCACACACAGGTATAATTACCGATATTTCAAGGAGTCTTCCCCAAAAATTAAATTTGGAAGTGCCACATGAAATTGAGCATTTGGAAGTGTAAAGTTTCAGTCGCACTCTTCATCCTTCATTTGAAGAGTCAGAAGCAGCAAGTTCCTGTTCATTTATGTACTCGCATGTTGATTCTCAGAATTTTTCTTTGTGACGCCGAGAAAGTGACCTTAACATAGTGTGAGACCTTACATAACAGACGGTCTGCCTCAGTGCAAGAGTACTACAACCAGAAATACAGGTCTGACTTGTGAGAGCAGACAAGCAATGTCTCGGATTGTAAATAACATTCCACTGGAATTAATCCTGTTCTGTGGTGACATCGGGCAGCATAACATGGCAAGTATTTTCGAATATTTTATAACTACAAGAGCTCGAAGTCATTAGCATACTAGTGGATCCTCAGTAGTGAACGGGTTTCTATTCTGTTCTGTCATCTGATATCGACAAGTCCCTCAAACCAAAGAATTGATTGCATTATTTTATTTTGCGCTGAGGTTTTGATAGAAAGGGACGGTAATTGTCATTGACCACAGCTCTGTTCAGCGGTTCTCCATTTCTTACATGTTAACAGATGGACAAACCAGGTGATGGTCTCCGTCCTTCTGGGATGGGATGTGGTGCCGCGTCATTGGGTGATTGGTGCCCCCTGTTTAGGAACAGCGTGATGGACTCAACTTCCGTAGCCGAAAAGTTCAATGCTGTTTCTTCATTGGGCTTTTCGATTCTTGAATATGAGACCATTGCACCGTATCGAAACGTCCGCTTCCAGTCACCCGTGACGAAGCGCCACATTCCATCACGGAAGGACAGAGACCTCAACTGCAATGCTGCGAAAGCCAGAAACCCACAACAGGTGCACTTGTGCAATTTTTCGTTGTAAACACGCCAAAAAGCAATGAAAACGGATATGATTGGCACTACCAGTAAACAAATCCATTTCACGTATAAGCCCATTGTTTAAGCACTTATCTAGGGGTACTAGCATACGACTTGTTTATTTTTTCCAGCCATACAGAATCCAGAACACCACAATCAGTAACCAACAGGCAAAATGGAGAATAATTGAAGTGGTACAAAAACTTCTAATCTGATTTTCAAGCTCTGTTTGGCATTACTCATACCTCAAAAGTGGCAGATTTTCTTCAGTATACGAAACAGGGATATTGCCTGCCGCGATTTCATAACCTGGAAACTCATCTGGTAGTAGCAAAAGGCCAAAGGACAGTCGAAAACAGGTAATAACGGAACACTATGGTGTTGTAGCCCACAGCAGTTAGTGATAGGTAAGAACTGCAATGTGGTTAGACCAAACGTTTTGAGGTTGGAATTACGTACATATCGTTCCAGTTTGCTATTAGTTTGCAGAAAGTGCATGTCAAACCTGAGTGCAAAAATACAACATTCAATGAGCCTGGTCCAGTTTAGCCGCTCTGCATCCGAAATGACTGCTCGATTTAAGGCACGTGCATATAAATTTGTAATAGGCGTAATTTTTCTCGTCCATTTTTCCCCGAGTCCGCTAAAAGAAACAAAAAAAAAAGTGTATGTTAACTTCCTCATTACCGCCTAAGTTTATGGGTGCAACAATTCCGGGAAAGTTGAACGACGTTAACATCTGATATTGGAGAATTTTAATAAAACTCTCGACACATTCCACTTTTGGTTAAAAGCGAATACAAATAACTTACGCCAGGATCAATAAGCGTTTCTGTGTATATGTCGAGCAAACCAGCCACACATTTTTCGAAACGAAAAATGTTTGGGACAAGAGCTGTAGAAAAAACACGACAAATATAAGGGGACTATTTGAAAGAAAACGTAACTTAAATGATTGTAATGTTTTGTATATCTCAGAAATAAAGTGATTCGGGGAACATTTTGAAGCTAAGCCGTATATACAATTAACAACTGTAATAAAAAGGTTTGAGATCTTACAAGAAATACATATGTAATACTTAGATTTTTACTTTCAAACATAACTTGATGATGGTCTGGTAGGACCGAAGTACGTAGCTTATCTTGACGCACTACACAAATCTAAATAAATCTCTATATATGTTAATAAGTTAATTATTATAGAACAGTAACATCTAAAATATAATAAGCTTGTTTGCCGGTCCCAGTAGCCGCGCTATCTAAGGTGTGGGTCTGCAGCCGCTCGCTTGCTGGGATTGTGGGTTCGAATCCCGATAGGGGTATGGATCACTGTCTCGTGTGAGTGTTGCGGGTTATCAGGTGGAGGTCTCTGCGTCGGGCGTATCACTCGTCCGGAACAGTCCTATCGAGCGTGTATGCGTCATTGAGTGTGCTCCTGCAGTCGCTCCACGGGGAAGCAGTTTTCATAAAATATTCATTGTTTTATTTGCATTCAAACGTCCATAGGATGTCGTCAATCCTTCTTATGAAATTATCCAATCCCGTCACTCTTAGAGTGAACACAATGTACAAGGAGGAATATGTGAGTTGCACTCAATTTTCAACGTGAAACTCCTACCTGGTTCCAGGAATCTAGGAAATGCCAGTAATAAAAATATACAATAACATCAGAGGGTAGGAAAAGCATCCGATTGGATGGAACGAACCACGAAATGTCGAAACAATATTACTAAACCTTTAAGGTGTTGTGGTTGTACCACTAGGCTCAACGCCAAGATCTCTGCATTTCACCTTAACGGTGTATGTAATAAAACCAACGAGAAGCACCAATTTCTCAAATTTATTTTTGGAATGGAACTCTACATGTTTCGGACAGTATCTCTGCCCATCATCAGGAGTCTAGCACTGTACACACAGCAATAGGTATAGGTCATACAAATTATTCTGACTGCTTGCTAGCGGGATCAGGTTGGAACACCCTGATTCCGCTAGCAAGCAGTCAGCATAACCTGTATGACATATACCTCTTTCTGTGTGTACAGTGCTAGACTCCTGATGATGGACAGAGATACTGTCCAGAACGTGTAGAGTCGTATTCCAAAAATAATTTGAGAAATTGGTGCTTCTCGTTGGTGTTGTTATAAGAATATATCACGAAGCACGGTCCTCAGAATGTCAAATACAGAGCCATTGTTTCCTTTACAGCATTCACCGATTGTGCTTTCTGATGACAGCACGCAGTATACCGTGGGGTACGAACTGAATAGTGTGTGTGTGTGTGATGTAGAGTAGTTTTGTCCTTCCAAGGGTGAATATGGTTTCATAAATGGTTGAAATCCGGCGTATAGATTTTCACTAAAGTCCAGATTTAACTGCATGTTGAAAACAGGCAACTTCAAGCAGCGCACGTGTTCTACCTTGATCATGTATTGTATTCGTCATCAGAAACACGAGATTTTGCTGCAGCTTACTGAATGTCAATACTCTGTTGCATTCTCAAGGTCAAACTGTGCATCCGGGACAGGATACGCGTGCGTCAGGATAATCTTAATGCAAAGAAGGCGAGTTGTTGGCTCCAGTGGTTAAGGCGTGTACTGGGGAAGTGCCTGGTTCGAATCTCGACTATAACAACTGTATTATCTGAAGGCTTTCGTAGTTCTTGGTCCTTCCATACAAATGCTGCAATAGTATCTCAGACCACCCTGTCATTTCTTTTTTTCCCAAATTATTATTCCACAATTATCCTACCATTCGACAACATATCTCGGCACTTATATGTCGTGAAAGCTTCAAAAGTTACGTAGTGATAGCGTCTTTAAATGAACCATCTACAATTAAATACAATGGGAAAATCCCCGGTAGACTTGTTACCCACATGACTTGCGTCACGATTTCAATTATCATGCTGGTGCCGTTAAGTGTGCGGTTTGGATTTATGCTAGTTGATCTGGTACACGGAAGTTTGAGTCTCGGATTTTGATCCGCCCAGTAAGTCCGCAGTAAAGGCCTATACAAATATCAAATCAGTCAACATTTTCAAGTCGTATTACGCGAGGTAACAAGTAGCTACACACGAGATGTTACGGATATTTGGCGTGTCCGGTCAATGGGTGGATTTGACACCGTCATCTCAACACTGAAGATGTCGGGTATTTATTCCTCCGTAAAGTTTTACCGTCCACCAGACTGCGTGGTGTCATAACAGAAGATCATGCCCAGTTGCAATATCACAGTACATGCACTATATTATCTTTAAAACTTAAGATTTGGATCACTTCCGTTCAACAAGACGATGTGAACAATAAAAACACACGCAATTGGCTGGCATTAAAAAGTGAACATGTCAAAGTGTCGTGGGCACAAGTACACTAATATAAAGTTCATTACTGAGCGATAGCGACTTCCACCTTAATAAATTAAATTACAAAAACCTACCTACTAAGTAACTTGCATTCAACAGACTGACTGACTTTAGTGTCTTCTGTGCGGGAAACATCAAGGAAAGACAGTGCAAATTTTTTTCAACTGGCAATAATGGTTTAAAGCAAATTGGTCACGACATGCACCATACTTTGCAATTGAACATAATAAAAGAGAGGTTCTAAACCGTACAGATGTCAGGGTAGAGAGAGAGATTTTCGGCATTTCCCTACACAGCATTACAGATTAATATTTGTAATATAGACACGTTGTTTTCTAACGTAGGCATTGAATTTCTAAGCATTATAATAGAGATCAGTGCCACGCTTCACAAGGTTGTAATGAAAAACGAAAGCTAGAAGAGTTTGCTGAAATTTTTGTTTTGTGTTCATAACCGTCGTATAATCGTACAAGTTCGTTAGTGACAAAATTTAATTCAGAAGCAACTGTCGAAAATAAAACACTCTATACACAAAAGTAGATATTCAATATATTTGCTTAGTTTGCAAATTTATTCATGCAAACTGTTTCTGAATTGTTGCGGGTTCAGCAAGCTGTCGCATGCCATTCTATGTCACTATGCATTCAGAGCCAACAACACACCGTATGATAAAACAGAGTAGTCACTAAATTCTTGCATCAGCAAAAAGTTACAGAATCTGATTCGCCAAAATTGAAAAGAAAGCTTTGAGAACACAAACACATATTAAACATACCTAGTTTTTTTTTTTATTATTATTACAAATACAGTCACGCAGATGAATTGTGAATTCCTGTGGGTTCAGCAAGATGCTGGTTAATGTCATTCAACTTCAGACCCAACGGACACATTCGTGGGCACGTCGTGTTTCTTGGCGTGATACAGCTAAAGATGTGACGCGTTTTCAAGCCCCACGATGCCACTCCTTTAGCATGTCACGTTACTCAGCATCTTGAACAGGCCATCTTCCTGATTCGCAGTCCTTTGTTTACGTGGAGATTGGGAGTCACACAGTCCGAACACAGACTGTGCATAAAGGTTATTCGCAAGGGAGCGTTTCAAACTGATTGATATATTAATTTTTCAAGAAATTGTGTAAAAATGCAAGCATTGCAAAAATAGGAGGAAAATGAAATTGCACGTTCAAATATTGGGTCAGCATATATGACTTGGCCCTAGAGACTAGTAATATTCGACAAGAGGTCACATAAGCTAGACTACAAAATTCATAACGGAACTGGCCATGTCATGACTCAGGGGCTCAGTCACCGGTCTGTCAAAGCGGAAACTCCGGTTCAATCCCAGGGTCCTGCAAGTAGGATTCGCGGTGGATCAAGTGACATTGGAACAGATTTTCTCCTAGTATTTCGGTTTTATATCATTCCACCTGTGCCATACACTCAATCTGTTACCGAGGCTATGCAATGTTAGCAATTGAAAGCATCGTTACACAGCACACTTAACAGTGACACTGGTTGTCAGTCATAAAGTTTTGAAAAACAAGACTGCAAGAACTTACCGACTTCGCAAGATATTTTCAATTAGGTCAGTAATTACAAGTAATGCACTGTGAAATACTAAAATTTTATGATACGTCCTTATTAATGATCTTTACGATGTAAGTTTTGAAAAAATGACAACTTTACGACTGTTATATTTGAAGACCACGTATTATTAAGTACGATTACAGTATCGGCTTTATAATCGTGTTAATTACACAAAAATGTTATCTTATTTGCAGTAAGTGCTCTTGATCTTTCATACAGGAAGTAGTGCTGAATTTTCGAATTTAGATGCGCACTTTTTAAAAGGATAAATCGAAAGGTCTTAGTAACAGAATGTATAGTTAAACATTAAAATTATTAGACTTTCTAAATTAACTTGAATGTGTTTATAAGAAGGTAATTTTCCATTATTAATAAAAAATACATGCGGGTAATAAAATCTAGAAGAATGAAATGGGCTGGGCATGTGGCGTGTATGGGTGAGGAGATGGGGGCGTATAGAGTTTTGGTGGGGAAACCGGAGGGAAGGAAACCACTGGGGAGACCTAGGCGTAGATGGGTGGATATTAGGATGGCTCTCCAGGAGGTGGGATGTGGGTATATGGACTGGAGTGGGCTGGCCCAGGATAAGAACAGGTGGCGGAAGCTTGTGAGTGCAGTAATGAACCTTCAGGTTCCGTGAAATGCGGGGAATTTCTTGACTAGCTGCAAACCAGTTAGCTTCTCAAGAAGGACTCTGCACCATAGAGTAAGTAAGTAATAAAAAATACATACAAACTTAACGCTGAAAATACAAAAGATGCATGACAAGAGTATGTCAAAAGCTAGTAACAGTAGCACCCTAACATTAAATTTTGATACCGCTTAATTAAACACGCGGGGTAGTTTATGAGTCTAATCAATTGAATGAAAGTAATTTATATTCTAATTAGCCCTCGTCAGTGACCATTATACTTCTCTCTTTACACTATCTAGTAGGGTATATTTAACAATGAGCGTGCGACTGGCCTTGCATTTGCCAAGAGCCAAGAAGCCCTGCAGCCATGTTTTACATATACTAATGACGGTTGTTGATACCTGTTTATGTAATTTAGACCTACCAATTATACTTCATAATAAACTTTCAAAGACGAAGTATTTTATGCCCATCACTGCTAACGTATCTTCGAAATAACAGCTCCTCAGTACTTTCCTTTCAACAGCTTGGTACAAAGAATCGGTCTGGCCAGATCATCAAGAATCTGGACTTCGGCTCCTATTCGTGTAAGAGAATGCAGGTCGAGTCCAGCACTTGATAAATCATTTTGTTCCGACAGAACTACTTCCAACCATCAATACTACTACGACATACAGAGAATCCATTTGAAAAGGGAGCTCACAAGAACAGCCTCGTTACCAGGTTCTGTATGACAACATTGCCGGTAGTCTTATCGCCTCGTGGTCGGTTACAATGATTCACGAATGCTACTAACAGTCCAGTTTCGTATGTTGCGTGTAACAGTCGTGAAAATTTTCGTTTCGTGACAATGAGTACAATACAACACCGAGGCTTTACTTTGATGTAAATTAATTTTGTTTTATATGAGTAGTGATGCAGTGTAATAGTTTCTTTTTCCTGTGACAAACTACGCATGGAAGAAAACCTACAAAAGTCGCTGCAAATTAGAACTTGTTTTGCCGGTGTTTCAGTTCTTCTAAACCAACAACATATAGACTAACGAATAAATTTCAGAGAAGACGTTCCCCGCTAAAGGAGGAGCTAGAACGATTACATGTTTTTTCAGAAAAAAAGAATTATTTTGGAATGCATACAGAAGCTTATCCATAAGAATCTGTAGGACGCTTATCCCAGGAAATATGTGGTATCAACGTGACCTGTATAAGCAGACACGAGCATCGCTGAAACCACACAACTTTACAGCTGTGCTAAAACTCCAAGCATGTCTGAGACTTGAAGGACGTAATTTACAACACCTGCTCGAATGTGCGGGACGTTACTAGAATACATTACACATTAGTTTTATGTTCCATGTTTCGTGCATTAATCCGACACATTAATTGTAACTGTGTTCTTGTTCTCACCACATGAGTGACCGGAACATATCGGTGGTTAAGATGCCATAAAATTACAGTCATACGCTCAAGTGCATTTGTTGGCCTTTTTAGAAAAAATTTACACTACACTTTGTCAGTACTGGTGCTAAAGTTGGGATCCGCGTTCAGGTGGATACTCTGTACAACTATTCACATTTAATTTTTATCATTCTGCTCAGCGACCGATCGCTTCCTATCTTTTTATGTTTACATCACGTGAATAAGGTTCAGTGACTCTAAACACATATCTTTTATCACTCCTTGTTGCCATGACGCCATTATATTCTTACCAATCTTTTTAGATTGTGCCACACAAGTCCAGGTTATAGGGACAGTTTAAGACAAAATAAGAAATGTGATATTAGCAATTAGTAGGCGCAGTATATAGTTATACACGGTACATCCAATTAGTACAGTCTTACACTTTAAACATATTACAATCTACGCAGGCTACAGAGCAGAAGAAATTTGTAACAATAAACACTACAATATAGTCACAGGAGTAGGTACATTCAACACTCCTTGCAATTACACTCATATGGCTCAGTCGTCAATACATTAGTGGGATAATGAAATGTTAAAATGGGTTGTGACACAATGTAGGCTCACAACATGATGACAGCACTTGGAATTCAAGAAATCATTTTCCAATACATGGCCCGCTTCCAAAAAATTCAGAAGCAGTACAAGAGAGTTGTTTTTAAAAATCCGTTTTAAACATCACGTAGTCCGAGGGGTTCATATTTATGTAGTTTTGACTATAAGCGTTTATGTCTAAAAACAGCATTGATATGAACTACCTAGTTTATGGAAATGTATTTATTATTAGCAGTATCATCATCATTATTATTTACTGAAATTGCTTTTTCACTTGGTGGCAGAAGTCCTTACACTAGTAACAAATAAGAATAAATATACATAAACGAAACAACACAAAAATATAGTAAATACAAATACACATGTTACCAAAACACAACTGTCAAAACACCCACACATTACAAAATCCACACACACACACCCACACATTACAAAACCCATACATACACACACCCACACATTACAAAACACACACATACACACCCACATATTGCTAAACAAGTTTAGTCGTTAGTACCGTTACATACGTACGCACGCACGCACGCGCACACACACACATATATATATAAAGCAAAATCACTTCTGTAATAGGAAAGGTTCATTACTCGAAGCAACAAGTGGTAATAAATGTTGGCAACACTGCTTTGCAATCAGAAAGGATGAATAAAATACACATGCAGAAGTTCTGTGTGTACGCCAAAATACTGCATACCAAGACAAAGAGACAGAGAGAGAGACAGAATCTTCCGATCTGTGCCGGCGTCGGGGCATCACCAAGGCCGTATCTCAGGAGGTTCGTACAAGAGTTATACTGCTACGTATTTTAAAACAAAGAGTCGTGGACGCCCAACTCTGGTCACAGTCTCAACACTGCAGAGTAACCAACAACCATCAAATGCTAGCAATGTCACAGACACATGGATGTGATGACTCCACCGTTTGCTGTGGATGAGTGTGGATCTAGTCATGAATCAATAAATGTACACATGCACCAGAAACACAGCCATCCAAAACAACCGGTACTGCTGCTGCTACTGGTAGATCTCAGAGCTTAAATCTACGTTGCAGGAAAAACTTAATTATAAAAGAAAAAGTGAAAATGAGAAAAATGCACAAACAGTTTCGTCGTATTAAAAGGATCCCGTGAAAACTGGAGTTTAAAGCACAATGTCCATTCAGAGATACAATGAAATACTGACTCAGTACATTCCTGCATTAGTCTCAAGTTTGTTATCCTCCTCAGGATGTTTAGTGACACACGCCTTTAAACCTGAAATTCAGCTACATTACATTGCATTAAAAATTCCGTTACTAGCGTGTAGTTGGTACAATGACTAGTCTACAGGCTAGACAACCGACGGATCACAGTTCTGCTCCCGGCGGGCGCTTGAATTTCTCTTTTCTTCAAACCGTCCAGACCTACTGTAGAGCCCACTGAGCCTCTTGAAGAACAAATTCGTTTGCATCGTTCGTCAGCACCTGAACGAATTTTGACTTTCACAAGAGGCTGAGTGCAGTCCGAATATTCCGAAATCCTTTTGCCATTGGTATTTATCGGTTCCAGTGCCGGTGCGGAACGAGTAAACGCAATTAGAGGATGTCACTCTGAAGGATACTTTATCAGAGAGCAATTTTACAGCAGCCTACCAACGTTTTCATCTCTTATTTCTTCTCAAACATGATAATAAATTGTGTTATCACTATCCTACACAAGCTGCCCGATTTATGAAGCACTACACACGTGTAAAACGGTTGCCGACCCATGGTCCACCGTACGGCTACGGCTGCACCAATACGGCGCACCCCCTCATTTTTTGAAATAACAAAATTTCCCAACAGACAAATTCACAAAACCACAGGATTGTGCAGCATAGACCAATTTTTTGACTACTCATTCATCTAACTCCTTAGGAGACGAAATAAGCCACAGATGCGTGCAGCACATTGTGCACTAAATTCGATGTGTTGAGGTCGGTCATTTTATTTTCACGTTGGGCCACAATGAGCACAGATAATCTGGGCGGTAGTTACTAGCAACTGCTTCATTACCATAGGCATTAGTAACTACTTCCAAAACCGCATCACCTTCTCTGCACTAAGTCTCTCTGTGTTTACAAAAATGTACGTTACATTTGTTCAGATTAATGTTCAATACGTAATAAAGCGTAATTTCATACCATTTAATTATTATTTACGGCGTAACGGTAAAACGTATGATTCTATAAATGTACGATACCACACGCTGCTCGGTGAAATACACTTACAATTATTTCGTCAGCAGCTTTCGCTCGTAAAATGCCCATATCTGGCACATGTTCACAGAACCTTCACGGCTATAATTAACCCCTAGAACGCGTCCTTCAGCTATGGATATCCTACTGGGAGAGATTTCCAAGTGCAGCCTCCAGCCAGTGCAAATACCTTCCTATTATCGTCCGTGGGAACACCGCCTGATCTGCGTGAGTCACCGGCGGCTAAGTGGACTACGGTCATGACTCGGAAGGGGGGGGGGAAAATCATGTTTCGAGCTTGTAAAGCGGGGCATTTACGTTCGTAGCAACCGTGAAGAACATCGAAATATGTACTTCTGCGGGTGATGTAGACATTAGGTTCAGAGTAGGGGGGTGGCGTATGGGTGAGGGATGGAGGTCACTGACTTAACTCCGCTCTGTAGCATAATCAGCGAGCTCTGAGACGGCATGTAGACAGATGATGGGCCTGTTCATCGTTAGTGGGTAGGGTAGGCGTGGAGGTTGCTGAACTCCTTATGTATGAGTGGAAGGGGTTGGTGGGTGTCAGCTGGCCACAGTGTAGTGTGGCAGTTATTCGGGCAATTGCCTGTCACGTGACGTAAACATTCAGCCAGAGGTGGCGGTCAAGACCTATCAGTTTTTTATTCAGGCCACTAAACCACAAATTACGTTATTTGCTGCATCTTATTGCGTTACTTTAAAACATATATTTTGATTACAAACGATCCAACACCAAATCCTGTAATGACAATAAAACATACTCCTCATTCCACATACTCTGAAATGTATGATTAACAAAAAAAATTCTTCGTTGCCAAACAGTAGGAAACAGTGCCAAATCTAATTTAAAACAGTAGCGTAATTAAATAACTCGGTGTGTAAACGCTAGACTATCAGAATAAATCTATATCACTTCAAACTAGAAAAATTCTAGTAGCCGAAACAGATCAAGTCCGTACGCAGCAAATCACGAAGAACTGTTACACACGTACGTCAACGGCCCGCGATGCCAGAAGCGTCTCTGGCGTAGGACAATTCTCTTTAACCCTTTTAGCCTATTACAGAGAGAAATTCGTCTAAACTATATTTGTAATTCAAGTTACTACCATAAACACAACACCTTTCCTACTAACGCAAGATAGCACTTAATTCATTTTAAATGTGATTTAAGGACTGTATATGAATAGTTTCATTCTTACCTACAGCACTTCTAAACTGGCCCATAAATTTGACACATTAGAACGGTAAGGCATAGCAGAAATAATACTTCAGCCAAAGATATATGCAAGAAATCAGGTAGCACAGTGAGGATTACTCAACAACAGGCATCGAAACGAGTTACATCACTCATTTCAATAAACGACACAAACTGTAAAAAGACAGTTGCATAAGGTATCCCACCACAACACGGCATGCATTTCTTCTTTTCCACGCGGGACGCATCCACTGTCCACCTCGTTTTCCTTGATATTATCACGCAAATTGCTTTTCGTGAGTAGCACAATCCATTGATGTCATCACTGTGCAATTTTCTCCAGTTTACTGTTATTTCCTATATTTTCGGTCCAAACATATTTTCTTCGGCCCCGTATACTTGAACACCCCTAGCCACCATTTTTCCCTCAATGTGAAAGACCACGTTTCACACCCATACAAAACAGGCAAAATTATACTTCTGCATGCCTTACTCTTCATTTGCTTAGAGAGCGAACGGTAATAATAAAGAATCTGGACCGAATGGCAACAAGATCTCCCCAAGTTCAATCTGTTCTTAATTTCATCACACATGCCGTCATGAGAAAACGATACATTACTGATGCGTGATATCAAGATGATAATCTAATATTTATGTGTATTTCTCAGTTAAATGACCACCTGTTTGGACTGTTTGGGTATAGGGTCTAAACTTAAACACGTATTTGAAACACCACTAATATTTAACAATAACAAGACTTTTTCCATTATCACTGAACATAACACTCGCGTTTCTAAAGCGTGAAAACACTAATCCAAACAATAAATGACTAAACCAAAACTTGCTTTCAGAACGTTGTAAGTGATGTGTTCTGTAATAATGGTTAAGTCCTGGTAGGTACATTGTCAATGTTTCTCGTGTTAGACATGCATTGTTCACGATACATTACTGGTTGTTTCTAATTTAGTGCATATGCAAAAAAGCAACTTCATTGTTCCTTCTTTCTATCATTTCCGATTCCATGTTCCTACAGAGCGTGTATGACGAACCTTTTCGAGGCGGAGTGCCACAAATTATAAACACTGTAAGAAAATCTTGTAACTTACCTGTAGCATTGTTGGGTAGTGGAAGGCTGGAGCTCAAAACATCTTATGTCTGGTCATAATCAACACTCTTACTATATTCTACTGAAATTAATTTTGAAAAATACCGTATTTCGTATTAGTACACACAGGCAGTAACAAAAATAACATACTGTCCCAATTGCGTAAACACTTTTATTTATAAACATAGACACTAACACAGTCGATTCTATGCCACACAGCCGAAGGTTGAGTATTCCTTAACTGCATTTGACTTACAGTGACTTTCGTTTACTTAAGGAAAACATGGCGGCGTATCAAATACACTAGCATGCGAAGCAAATGCCACAGGTTTTTGTTCCCGCGCTAGCTCCCCAGGTATTATATTGCGGACCGGTATGTAGTTGGTCTGCTTACAATAAAGTGAACCTGAGTGCGTCACAAACACAGCATACAACAAAGCAAAGGAGTGTAGACCGTCAGTCACAACTAAATTTTGTTACGTTATTATATATTTATAATGCAAAATGTTTCGGCTTCGGTACAAAAATCCATCATCAGGCGAAATTAAGAGCACCAAATAAAAGTTGTAATGTAAATTACATCGGACAATTGTATATATAGTTGAGATCTCAACTTTACATTTTTCCCTCACATAAGACAAACAGGGTTAATTAAACTTCTTTTGAGCAGAAACACAGATTCCACATAAACAATAAAAAGATAGGTTTAAAACTGAACGGTTAAATGTTAAAATCAAAATCTAACACTTCCGAGTGGCAGAAGATTCTGCAATGTGTCTGGCCTCAAGGGGGATTCCTGCAATTCTGCGATAATCTGAGCTCGATGTTCGTCTGGATATTTAACCATTCCCTGTTTTATTTTTAATAACTATTCTTCATAATGTTGCGTACGGGAAATGCAAGCAAGAGTACTCCTCGCTGGAGTGTTGTTATGTACGCCTCCCTTACAACATAGATGACATTTCTTCAAATGGGAAAGGACATTAAAGTATTTTCAGTAGATTCTGTAGAACACGACACTGAAATTACTGTGACTTATCTAAAATACAGCGGAGATGAATCGCCTTAAAGTTAAAGTACTGATTTAAAAATCTTCTGGGAAATACGAACCGAAATGAAATTCATCGTAGGAAATAATCATGAATAACGTAACAACTACTTTTAAAATTGTATCGACGCATTCGATTTTATACTTACACTTCAGCAATGTTATACATAAATTTTAAATGCTCTTATCACGGCCAGTGTTGTAGGTGGTAAAAGAAAATGGCCGCCAAGAATAGTAAGAGAGAAAATGGTTTTCCTTATTTAAACACAGATTTTT
>Ga0123357_10002630_pt1 | contig 20179 bp, 12 predicted proteins | sample TergutEmb28metaG_FD_89873 | JGI IMG/M metagenome (GOLD analysis project Ga0123357, IMG submission 89873) | Embiratermes neotenicus P4 segment gut microbial communities from Petit-Saut dam, French Guiana - Emb289 P4 | ecosystem: Host-associated > Arthropoda: Insects > Digestive system > Gut ... | reverse complement strand
TACAGCGCGGTACGAACTGGGCCTTTAAATAAAGCGGGCTGTCATTCGTCTTTAAAGGGTTAATCACTGTGCTACCGCGGTTCCCATGAATACTAGTAAGATGACATAATTAGTTATTCAGTTAGCTAACCTGTTACTTAGATAAATTTGTTTAGATTAGATAGCGAATTAACTACATATATTCGTTCGACGTGTGTTAGTCTCAGTGCTACTACTGATGTAGGTGACGGGGTATTGTAACAGAATACTAGCAGTGTGTAAATCTTGTGTCTCGATTTCTGACCTATGCAAATGTAGAGTTACCAAACGCGGCTTTAGTTATCCATTTCTGCATTGAGCAAGGAGAAATCCAAGGCGATATCACGCCTTTTCATGGGGTCGTGACGTGGACCGGTCGTTCTTATTTCTTATTACTGCCCGCTTTCCTTCGCCTCTCTGATCGCCCAGACACTCATTGGCTCTACACTACAGCTTTATAGCACGATGTAGACGGATCCGTAATATAAGACCGTCATTGTCAACCTTTGCTAGCATAATACAACACCTCCTCACCAACCGCGGTTTTGCTGATCGCGATTTTAAAGTTTCCGGTGTTTTCCCCTTGTATCCAGTTCTGCTAACCCCAGTAGGCCTGTACGTGAACATTGGAAAAAATCGTGGCTTACGTACCAAGAGATGTACATTTACTAGGTGCCTGGATATAATGACATTCGAAACCAGTTGCAGATTATCACTGCAGTGCCCTTTATTGTGACACTTTGGTAATTTTTTTCTAATTTTCTATATATTTTGTTGTGTGCTGCGAAGGAATAAGCAGTTTAGCTTACACACACGTTTGCCGTTCTTCCGCTGAAAAAACTTTTTACCCGCTTCCAAAATTAGTGACAAGTGAATACAAGTCTTCTTTAAGAAATACGAAAGGTACACTAAGCAGTAAGAAACCGGGTTAGGGGTTAGCTCAGTCGTTTTAGCAAATAGACTACGGGCTGGCCGGTTGGATTTCGAATCCCGGTAAAAGGAAGTGAATTTTCCTTCTTCGAAACTTCAAGGCTGGCTCTGGGGCCCACTCAGGCTCCTATTAAATGGATACGGAGTTCCTTCCCAGGGGAAGAGCGGCCAGCGCGTGAAGTTGACCACTCACATTGGTATAGTGCCCACGTTAAGAACGAATGGAGTTATACCTGTGCTCCAAATCTATTCCTGTATGGTGTAGACAGGCCGAAATGTGTAGTAAACATCAACTTAAAATAAATTGTATGGAAAACCTTCAAGAATGCAGACTTTTGCACTTTAGAGACGTGTCATAAAATTACTTGCACGACAAGAAACTGTGACTAATGTGTGAAGGGGACGTGATATTGACACCCAGGACCATAGTTTGATTTCATAACAACTGCTTAAAATCATGAAACAGTGTGTATTGCTGGAACAATTTTTAGATAACTTGATAAAGATATAAGGTGCGAACAACAATGTGAAATTCAGGACATTCTTTATATTTCAAAATAAATACAGGTATTTTCAAGTTGTAAGCATAATGAATAATTACTAAAATACGAGTTTAATGTTAAATTCTTTAAGGGCATACGGATGTGACTATGAACACACACAAAAAACAGGACTGTACAGATAGGTGTGTGTAGATACAATTTTGTTAGTTAGTAGTTAAGAACACCAGAAAATATTTTATCGGTCCTTCGTGAAATCTGTCTTTATAATCGGGCCCACGGCACTGTGTAGGATTCTGCTTGTCGATCTGCTTGTTTGACAGTGGCAAATCAATATTAAAGTTTCTCTGTTCACAGCCGTTACACGATCTTCAGACGTTAAATATAAAAATATGTAACTCTTTTAATATCTGTAATAGAATATAGCACTTAAAAATAACACACCATTTTTTAAATGTGGTTTTAACTCAGTACTTCCACTCTTGTCTCATTATTCTGCCTTAAAATAATTTGGCACATAGGGAGTTACTTTTGCAGCTTGCAGGCATGTTCCCCCATTCGTCTTCTTACACACTTGGCCGGTTTTCACGAAACCTAATATAAACATTTACTACTGTAAGCTACCTAAATCCCGTGCTTTTAATTTCTCACAGTCAATAATAAAAGCAAATCGGATACGTGAATTCTGGAGGCAGGGGAAACACTATCAACACTTACCGTAGATTCACGAGCTGGTACAAGAAAACAGATGTTAAAAAAATGTGCAATTTTCGTTAAAATCATACTTTCTTGCACAATAAAAAGTAACAGCATGGCAGCTGTACAAATTGTTTCTTTAACTTTTGGCTTGTAGGCAGGCTGGAGTTTGGTATGGAGATAATCACAAACTTATCTACATATTGTTTAGGCAATGTTGCGTGCAAAAAACAATTACAAATATGGCGGCATGTTAACATTCGAGGTTATATCCGGCAAATTTAAAGTATACGGAATAAGTACTTAAGTAATAAGATAACAACCCTACGCGGAGCTACTCCACCATTCCCCTACCCTGGCGTTTTTGTCATCAGGCAGAACAACTTAAAGTTTTAACACTCCCGAAGCGAATCCCTAGTCAAGGAATACTGTCTTGTCTGACCTATCCTGTACGTACACGCCTATACATTCTGGAAGAATACGTTAGCGTAATGGACAGTCGCATGCTTTTGAGAAATCTTCATTAAACATACTAAGAAACCAGTGTAACTTTAAGTGCTGTCACAAAATATTACACAATTGACACCACGTACACCAAAAATCCCACACGGACTGCTCTGGGATTTAACTCTCTGACCGACTGAGAAAATTGTCTGTGGAGGGGGGAAATCAGTTTTCTTAGCTCCATTGCTTTATTCTTCATAGTCATGATAAACAGTATGGTGCAATGTTTCGCTGTTATGATACTAATTAAGCCTGTACAGCCGAGCGAATGTTTGAGCCTTTGTTACGGAATACGCTGTAAAAAGGACTGTAAGAAGCATAAAAAGTCACCTGATGAACTCAGCACTTTCATTTCCTCGTCATATTTCAGTGCCTGGTACCTGGAACTTGGTTGTGCAATGTCGTTTATGAAGATGCAAGATGTATAAGACTTATTTTCTTGCAGTTGGCTGGCTTCTCTAGCTGAAGAAAATTGTAAATGTAGCACTTGATGTGATATTTATTTAATTTCACCATTCTTTTTCTCGAGTCTATCACTGTAAGTGAAGTTCTAGAATTGAGAGCAAAGTGCCGAGGAAACTGTTTACTGAACTTACATAAGAAAAATAAATAATACTAAGAATGAGAAGATCACCTAACGAAATTCATGATTTGTTCTTTTCAACAAGTTTCGTGATTAGATCGGGGCAGGACATATAGCATGCATGCGAGAAATGAAAAATACATGTTTTGTTTTAGTCTGAAAACCTGGAGGGAATATGACATTTAGGAGGCCTGAATTTATATGGAAGGGTGATATGTTTAGGATATCTAGATACATTGGTTTCTAGGTATTGGTGAGTATTCGTCTGGTTTAGGTAGGTACAGGATTTTATGAAAATGGTAAAAAGAAACCCGTTTCATTAAAACAATGAATTTCTTGACTAACTGAATAACTTTCTAAGAAGGGGACTTAACGAAAAAGAGTCATTTGTCCGAAAACAACATGACTTCGAAAGGAATTTAGCAGCCAATTGCGCGACTTCAATACGTCGTATTTAGAGATGAGCTCACATGGAAAAATTTTGCTGTGAGTGAGGCTGAAGGAACTTTGTTTTCAATAGACGTAAAATCGTAATCCTTATTTTGTGTCCGAAATAATACAGTTTGGTAAGAAATGGATACTTTGAAACTTTGCACAGAACGTCCAAATTACATTTTACAAAATTCCTCCATGAAATGCGCGTGTTTTAAATTTGGTGATTTAAAAGGCTAAACGAAAAGTAAGTCATATGAAGGGCATCATTTCCGACACAAGCATACTTTTTTCATGATGCGTGTAAAGTAAATACGAGTATGAACGCTGAGTGAAATGTAGAAACCCTATTTCACAATCAGCTGGCTGCCTAACAAAATCCAGTGTGTTCCATAATGCAGCCTTTGCACTGACCTGGCTGAGAAATTCCATGGTTTTGTCGAATCCGCAGTTTTGTCGCCGTGTGCTGTTCTTCATGAATAGGGATTATCAGGCCCAGTAGCACCCCTAATTCAGAGGACCTCTCCTTACTGTATGCAACTGCTCATTCAGTGTACTCTCAGCCATTTCCACATCTCGATGGCTGGCTCCTGCTTGTTGCTCACGTCTAGCAAGCGTCGTCTTTCGTACGTTATGTCTTAAGTATAAGAAAACCCATTCCCTTCACTTGTCTCTGTAGAATGCCCGTGCTTAAGTTTGTTGCCGAAGAATGGGCTTAGTCCTGATGCTGAACATAGTAGCTAAGTAATTAACCATTTTCCTTATTTCTCTCTTTCCCTGTTCTTTCTTTGTCGATTCTGTTTTGCCGTTTCAGTGAATTGTGAAGCTTATATTTCTTTTGCGATATATACGAGTATTTTAGAATTTAGGTGCGACTGCTTGGATGGGGAGTAGGTCCATCGTGAACCTACTATCTACACAGAACAAGAAACAAAGACGCTGGAAGTAGGCCAAACCGTGGAGAGAATTGGAATCTACAGACTCACTCTTCGAACCGCACGAAAAGTTTTCCGCAGGCTTATTCTAAATTCTCAGTCTTTTGTGAAATTCATTACCTTTTTCATAAACGTTCGTCATTAGAGCCTATCCTCAGCCAGTTTAATCCAGTCGACACCTTCACATCCTGTTCTTTAAGGACCACTTTGGTATTAGTTTCCAAATCTAATATCCCTTCTATGCCGGTCCCAGTGGCCGCGTTGTCAAAGGCGTAGGTCTGCGGCCTCTCGCCTGCTGAGATCGTGGGTTCGAATCCCACCGGGTGCATGGGTGTTTGTCTGTTGTGAGTGTTGTGTGTTGTCAGGTAGAGGTCTCTGCGACGAGCTGATCCTTCGTCCAGAGGAGTCCTACCGATTGTAATGCGTCGTTGTGTGTGATCTAGAAACCTCATGAACTAGGAGGTCATGGCCCGCATTAGGCCGCAGCGCCACGGGGGGGGGGAAGGTCCCTTCTATATTACCTGTTTATTGGATTAATGCTTCGTTCTAATGCTTAATTACTGAGTTGTTTATTCTGTCGCTAGGCTGGCAACAGAACCCCTCCTCTGGTATTGTCTTAAGTACTAGACTGTGATTCTTTATGGTTTATATTCGAGCTATTCACTCCTTAGAATTCCAGATTGCTCTCCGTTCTACTTATTCGCGATAATGGAAAAGTAATTCAAACATCGTGTGTTTTATTTCCGATAAATAGCAGTAAAACCTGATACTTGGAAGGCATTGTGAAGAAACTGCTCTTCGTGAAAACTAATAACTTGTAATGGAACGCGTTATCTTGATAGGAAATGGCCTGTTTTCCTGTAACTTAGTTTTTACTCATCGATTTCTGAGCCTGTCAGAACTGGTTCGTCTCGGGCTATAGGAAGACTACAAGCTTTGTCACCCACTCAAAGGATTGACTCAACCGCAGTTACTCATGATATAAGAAGTCATAACTATGGAGCGGTAGGGGACAGAGAGGGGAGAGGGTCACGACTCGGCGCCTGCACTCAACAACACTGATAACTGTTAGAAAATTTCAGTTTTTAGGCTTGCTGAGGCTCCTAGACGTCAGTGGTCCATTTCGCGGCAAATGCAGGGTGTTCCATTGTTCACCTCTTCTTGAAAAGTACTGGGATCCACTAAAAATACTGTCCAGCGGTAACAAACAACACTTTTTCTAGGATATGACAGCCTGAGCATCAAGCTGCCTGCCCACCTTCATCTAATGCAAAGTTTATAGTTACTTAGATCTTTACCCTAACTTAATCCACCTGCATGCCTTCCCGATGTAATACTAGGAACAGGAAAATGGTTATCTTATTAAATCTCCACCGTTTCCCTTATGTGTATGTCATTTTCTGCTTTCTGAAGCCGCTGGGCCCTCGATATCACTTTCCAAAATTCTTCAGCCTTACATTTTGGTAGAAACTTTATTCAAAATCCGGCAGTTATAAAAATAATTTGGTTAACGCTGAGAGGCTAATGGAAATTTCCGGTGTCTTACTGCGCTCCTGGCGTCAGTTCGAAGCACAAAATTAATTTCTGCAGGTTTATGTACTGTTTGTTATTAAACAAAAGCAAGCAAGGCCAAATATTTAAAAAAAATGATTTCGGAGTTACTATTATGACTTCCAGGTGTGTTGATCTCAAAATATCTTTCATGTTCCTCGCCATTTTGTATTTGAATCAAGTGACTGAGAGAGAACTGCAGAACTCCGAAAGCCAATTCTGGAACGTCTAATACGAAATTAATTTCTAGCCGAAATATTTCAGTCGTCACTGGCGATTAGGCGAAAGCATTTTTCTACCCCTGGACTTGCATCATGTATCTGCGAGTGACGCAAGTACTGAGGGTTTGAAGGTATCAGACGTTGTGTTCGCCGTTACAGAGGGGTGCCTCATATGTGCTGGAAAATGTGCAATATAATTGCAGTGTTGTCAATCAAGTATTACTATTAATGCATAAAATTAAACATAATTTTAATTTCAAATCTGTAGCCAAAGTGCTCTGCCCAAATAACCCTCAGTTTTTATTGTTTCCCAGTACACAAGTTAAAGTTCAGTACTCCGTAAGGGGGAACCTGTATTGTCAAATCCCACTTAGCGCTCGAACCCCCATGCTGTAGAGACAAGGACATGCGACCACGTTTCATACTGACACTGCAAGAAAGGTTTTCCTTATGACTTGTACTTTCGTGAGATGCGTGGGTTCCTAACCAAGGTAAACCGGTTTACCTGACAGTAGTACTGAGACAAAGACCGGCCTAAAGCTGGTATGCTCCATCGGGCAGCATCCTTATAAAGGATTACTAATTCCTTTCAGGGGTGCTCAAAGGCAAACCCTCCATCTCTGGGCGATAGGTGTAAATTGTTGAGGGTACGTGCTGGCTGCGAATTCATTTGGCGAACTGTGTTGAAGTTCCTGGGTTGAATCACTCATTCCAGACTAATCGCGAAATAGAACCTTCACGCAGGCTTACTCCAGGTTCGGTCACTTTCATGATTCGCACTTACCCTAGCGCATTAAATTCCCTGCTTCATGCAGACTTACACAGATCGTCGCTGTCGGGTGGTTGGCACACCTGCTCTTTATTCGGAAGTTCCTGGATACCATCTATCCTGACTGAGGGTGTTAATGGCTTTCCTCAGTACTTTCAGGAATATGTCAGGTACAAAGTAGCTGAACTGCTGCAAGACAAAATATTAATTTGTACTTGTCTAACTCCTGAAATAAAGGGCATGTAAAAATTGCATAAGGTGAAAATTTTAGTAATGAATTTAATTCTTGTATCAAAAGACCGATACCAAGCAACTCAGTGGAACTGATGTTTATTGGACCGTGCATCATTGTGATAACTGAAGAATAAAAAACCAACTAGACGCCACTTGTTATTTTTTATTGTACTTCTTTTATCCTCAACATGTTTCAGGCATTACTATGCCCATCATCAGGAGCTCGCGACTGTGATGTTGATTACCACATTGGTCGTATCGTTCTTGGTTTGCTGTATGTTGGAGGTTAGGTGCGGATAGGCTGGAGTGGTGTCCTGGTTGCAGGCCCAAGTCGTGCTTGAGCCTGCAACCTGGACACCACTCCAGCCTATCCGCACCTAACCTCCAACATACAGCAAACCAAAAACGATACGACCAATGTGGCAATCAGCATCATAGTCGCGAGCTCCTGATGACGGACATAGTAATGTCCGAAACATATTGAGCCTATAAGAAGTACAATAAAAATAACAAGTGGCATCTAGTTGGTTTTTTATTCTTCAGTTAACTCAGTGGAACTTCTGAGAGGTCTATACCATAAATACCAAAGCACATTAAAAACTTTAAATGAATGTGCATTTATTAGCATGTCATTTTATTATGAATGTCCGAGGAATGCTCCAGTAACCCATGCTTTGTTTGAAACTGTAAGCAATGTAATTTAATAAAAAGAATGCGGGACCCACGAACGATAACGATCAATACAGTAGTGTGACTGAAAAGAGGTAAACTAATAACAGTTTGATCTAAGTTATAAGTAAATACAGATAAGAAACTAAAGTCGGTAGGGGAGATTAGATGTTATCACAGTCAATTCCAGGCGCCAGCCAGCAGTTACAAGGACAAGGCAGTAATACTTGATAAGGGTGTAGTGTGAAGGTTTACAGTATTCCTACTGTGTACTACAAGAGTGTGGGGAAAAACTCTTATACTAATGTTGTTACTTTTTCATTACTTGCAGTCGGTGTATTTTTTATTTAGTCAGTACACTGAGAGTTTATTTTAGCTCAAATCAGGGACCCCCTGAAGAGAGTTCAGCGTTCTAGCAGCTTAACTTAAATACAACTAATAACGCTTACTGGAAGTTACCACCTTAACGCCGTGTGTATCAGACGCACCTCACCTCCGTGAAGCGGCGTACTAGGGGAGGGGGTTTGGGAGTTCAAACCACCCCCCCACCCCGAAATTCCGAAGGCCCTCTAAAATCGTGCCAAACTCAACCCGATTGTGAAAAATGTTAAAAATTGCTGAATTTAGGAAGCCAGCACCCCAAGATGTTCGGAAAAAAGGCAGTAAAATTCTAAAACTACCAAGGTTCGCAATTGATTAACATTAGCTATGACAAATAAATTAGTTGTCATCATAGATAGTCCTAAAGTACCAACAATTAAGAAAATTTTACTATATGAAATGAAATTTCTTGTACCATATTTCAGCCGCCTCCAGAATCCAATAACTAGGGGGCTACCGTCCCCAGATCCCCTTTCTCTCTGTCCTCAACTGAATTTGTTGAAACCCCGAAAAAAATTCCTGGGTATACCACTGCCTCCGTGGACAGTGTCCCACAAATATAACGAATTAGCTGTTGCCACAAAACGTTAAGATAAACATGGAGGATCCTGAGTTAGTGTTAAGAAAACACAACCTCTTAAACCCTTTTGTGTGTACAAGAACACAAATGGAAGGTTCCCTAAAGCTTTTCTTCAATGCATGGTATCCCAAGACGAAGTTCATCAATAAATAAGTTTGCATGTCGTGTAATTTTGCTACTATGGAGCCTACAATTCTAGTGATTATAACACGTTTAATTCGTCGCCGAGCGATTATCTGTTCCGAATGCTGAAGCAAAATCTTGGCTGCCAAAAATTAAAAGAGGATCGCAAGGTGGAGATCGTTGTACACTGTGCCTTAATTGTGGTGGGGGACACGTGGAAAAGTGGTGGGATAAGAATGCAATTAAATGTGAACTATTCTTATTGGAGTTGAAAATGAAGAATACAAATATAAAAATTATATATCACTTGATCGGTTTCTGTAGGACTATGAACATTTTTCGGAACGTCTTCGACAATGACGTTAAAATGCTAAATGATACCCGGCGTCTAAATTGCATTTATTTATTTATTTATTTATACTTTGTTTAGCCGTAGATTGGAAATGGGACTGTAAACCTCTGTTTAAAAACTCGTATCTAAAATCATGTTACGCAAGGCCTGTGATGGATGCCTTATTCTTGAAGGTCTGAAACAAGGTGAAGCGCTACTGTTGTTGGTCGTGAATTTCGCTTTAGAAGGCATTATTATGAAATAACAAGAAACTCTGAAGAAAAAACAACTGTAATTGAAAGGAACACATCAGTTGACCACTGCAGTTTATTTAATGTCGGAAATCCCATTGTGTTTCCTGTACACAATCAAGTGGTGAGGATTGTCAAACACAACTTATAGGACAAATTACTTTGTTCGTATGAGAATGGCAGCTGCTCTTCAGGTTAACTACGTCATAGCCCTCAAGGGACATTTTTAAAGTATAATTTGTTAAATATGCACCCCGCGAACTCGAAAAGTTCGGGGAAGACAGCTACGTGCAATAGACTTGTGCTGTGATGCTAAGCTTGATAGAATAACAATACGCACTGACCGGCGCTGATGTCTAGAAGTACGCTGTGAAAGGTGAGATCAGCGCTCTTCTGGGATATTACGCAGTATATGATGGCAATTCCTTACCGACGTTTCGGGACAATATAACGGCCCCCAGCTTCAAGAGCCAAGGAATCCAAGAAGAATGCCAGTCATATTTCGGTCAGCGGTTTATATAGCGAAACTTATTTTAACAAAGATGAGCACTTCAGTACCAACGCTATCCTACCTTCCATTGCAGTTTATTTCTGCCAATTTCTGCTCCGTTTCGTAACTTCTAACTTTGCCATCTTAGGCCTACATAACGACAGCGTGGAAAGCATTAAACTTTGGATTGCCACTGGTCGTATTATAGTTCGCTACTGTAAGAACATAAATGTGATTGAATGCAGTTTGATACCCCTGGAGCAAAACCGGTCGTGGCTACAGCGTAGGCAGGCCCAATGCAAAGCTTTGTGGAGTACGTCGTAACTCCAGAAGTCAACGGTCTACGAAATACTTAAATTCTCGAAAATCCGCATCCTTGAAGAAGTTAATGAAAACACTTGCAGAGGCTGAAGTTTAACAAATGCGTGTAAATAATTCTTATTAATCTAAGAAGTTCTCGTATTTACCACGGTTCGAAAGAAAGCAGGGGCAGCTGTCAGTCCTTGTGCACTAAATCGAATGATGCAAAGAAAATATGATCCTAGCTGAATGTACACAACCAGTTTTGGGAGATCTAACTGCTGACACTTCCTTTCCTTCATTTGGGTTAATCTCAATGACGAGGCTAATTATAATTATAAATTTCGAAAAAAAAAAATTTATCTAATTTCGAATTTTACTTTCACTTTCCGAGATTTGTCTTTATCGTTTTGTACGTCTTCCATATTTTGGATTTTTAACATATTTCTTACGAAAGTTGCATGCATATTAATTATGTTCTCGTTACTTCATAATATTTTAAATTGCCAACTGTAGTGTTTAGTTATTTATTTGCATTAAATAAAGACCTAAATGTGAATTTCGAAGTACGCCCTTTTTTGATATTCTACAAAACATTGCCTTAATAAAATTTCGGAATTTATACAGTGTTACAAGAGCAAGTTTCGGGATTTCTTATAAGTGACTCTGATGTCGCTCCAGTCTGAGATGATCGATCACCGGCCACGTTTTTGTTATTGATCGTAAAGAAATGACAAGTACAAAAGTGTTGGGTTACCTCTAGAGATATTACGTTAATATCAAGCTTTATTAAATTCCATGTTTCTTTTAAAAGTGACAGACACCCTGACATTATGATGCTATACGCATATGTTTCTTTGTAAAGTATGGAAAGTGTGCTAAAACGTATTACTTGTGACATTCTAGCTATTCAACTGAAATATTCAGCTAGCAAGCCTGATTTTTTTAACAGGTCACATTCTGCTGACACTCCCTTGACTAAAGTCTCTCACATACATCTGCCAGGCCTGCTTACCTCTCCACTCAACAATTCACAACTCATCATCTTAAGAGAGTGTACATTAACCTGTCGAAATCGTCCCCGGTCACTTGAGAGACGCCTGTCGCGATACTTTTGCCTGATAATTTCCCCTTGCCTGTCCCTTTCTCTCCTTCAACGTATCCATTTGACCGTGCAAATATTCACGTACCTAAATTTGTACACCTTGTGTCACCAATTTCTTGCTGCAAGGAAAAGCAGCTCCAAAACTGTGCGTTTCACATGTACATTTTGAGGGCTCAATGCAAAATATTTCTTTCTGAAATAAATTGATTAGCACTATTAAATTTTATTTTTGTGGTGCAACAGCCCAAAGCGGGACTAGACCGCCTGATCATTTGGCTTCTAGTCCGGCAAGGATTCCTCTGAACGACTGATCAGTTCGTCACAGGGGCCGCTACCTACGCAGCACACAACAAACGGAAGAGATGACCGTCCATGTCCTCAACAGGATTCGAACCCACGATACTAGTAATCAAGCGGCTGTAGACCTACGCCTTAACCCGCACGTCCATTGGGATCTTTCATTTACTCCTTGAAATATCTTACGTTCCAGCGAGGGTTTTGAGAGCTACTGCCCTCAAATAAAACGCTCGGCCATTGCAGGACAAAATATGATATGTAGCCTCCCAAAATCGAGGAAGCCACGCAGTGCTTATTTATAAACTTTTACGGTAATTAAACGACCGTCCGTTCGTTTCTCCCATTATAGCATTTGAATAAGATTTCCATTTTTTCACTAACCATTTTGTAATTAGGCAGTCCCACGTTATTTCTTTTTTATGTCACATACGTTTTGTATTTCCCTAAGGAATTGTCTCACGCATCACAAGTTTTGAAATCTAATCTTGCTTTTTCTGTGTTAGGTTGGAGTGAATAGTATAAAGGAATTTTGATGTTTTTCTGACCGTGCATCTCAGTATAATATTAGTAATTAACCAACTTAATGCACAAAATCTCGTTTTATAATAAGTTTATTATATACCTCCACATGTTTCGAGCACTATATGCTCGAAACATGTGGAGGTATATAATAAATGTATAAAAGAAGATTTTGTGCGTTATGTTGGTTAATTACTAATAGTGTAAAGGAAGTTTAGCCCTGTCCTGCAGGCACCAGACTCATGACTTCACAGGGTCAGTGGCTAATTAATCAGGTTTGTAATTTAAACACATCTTAAAGTCGATGGTGGCGGTAGTACCGATGATTAGATACAAAGTTGCGATGTTATGTTCGAACATGCATGATTTCTTTGTCGTTACGCCTAACAGAGGCCATGATAAACTGACAATCTTGATTTTTATTTTTATTGCTGTCTCCATTAAAACGGTTTTGGATATCACTTTCTTTAGAGTAATCATATTTTACACTCTGGACGAGAAATGTTAATACAGTAGAACTGGTTATACATTCATGCGACGGATTTTGTGTCGTTATAAATGAGTGTTGTTTTAACCGATTGGTATAATGTCGTGGTTAACAGTCAGGAGTTGTTGGCACCACAGAATATCTGCGCCATGCAAGAGGTGTCGCATTACCCGGTGTCGTTATAACCGGGTTAGACTCTATTTATTTCGCCATTGATCTTAAGGTTCTAGTATTTTTTTTCTGACTGTATCCTTCCTAATGTCATTCATATTGTATCCAGCCACTGGTCATAAATCTAGGACGGTTTTTGGCGCATTTGCAAGAAAAGAATTGGTAACATGCTTTTAACAACTTTATGTCTGAGTATCTCTGTGCGAAGGAAAACTGGATCGGGTTTTAGTTTAACTTAATGCTGGCGGATGTTACCAAAAATATTTCGCGAATTCCAGTTTTCATTAAATTCGTAGAATAGCTTTCACTTGGCATAAATTCAGCAAGCGTTTCTGCCTGTATCTGAGAGAAAAATTTGTTAGGAAAATGAAACGCACAATTTTTATCGAATAATAACATTGTTAAAAAAAAGAGAGAAAGACATCCTCAGAATTATTAACTTACGCTGTGCGCATATTTTATAGTAACAAAACGTTGCTGTTATGACAATAATTTAGAAGTGGAGTATTATTATCTCATCTCCTAAAAGAACCAGATGAAGTGTACGCTACATTTGGTTTGAGATTATGGCCGTTTCCCTTCTTTATCTTCTTCTTCGTGCGGGTGACCAAAACATACCACTGTTCTGTTACTTCCTTTGTCTTGTATTCCAAGTACAACAACGACATTTTTCCTGGCCGCTGACATGACGACAGAAAGTCGTTGCTGTCTCCACAGATAGTCATGCCATGGCGGCTTTCATGAATAGAATCTTTGCGGTAAACGAACTTTTGAGGTGGCCACATTCACAACAAAGTGTTTACATGGCCACGTCCATGAACACAATACCTGTGGTCAAATTCATGAATGAAAACGCCTTCCTAGCTTCCTTTGTTGTCAAATAAAGTTTCAATACGAACGTTTAAAAATATAAGGGAATCCTAACCATGACTCCGTGTACCATGGAGGTGACGAGTACGTAGTGCCTGCACAATTCTGTACATTTGTTATGTAGGGATAAAAAGTTGTATCACGCTGAAATGATGTTGTGTTGTTTATTTTCTACACTTTGCAGTAAGAAGGATGTGCAACATTTGGAAAGAAGAATCGCCTTCAATAACTTTCGACGTGTCGTGCCATTCATACGGTGTTCGAAATTCAGATCCGCCACTCTACCTAACGATCAGAACATCAGTTGGTTTCACTTATGCCTGGTTTTGTATTATTAACGAAATCTCACTTGAGGCATCACAGTTTAAACTGCGTTCTTGCTGTTGCGTTGAAGTGATGATTGAATCCTTGATTGTATTTATACGTCCTGACATTAAAAGCACGCGCGTTCTATAGTGATACCTTCATAAGGCCTTAATAGGCGTATTTTCAGCACCGTGGTTGCTATATTGTACATACCAAATGCTTAGCATTAAAAATACGCGTCTTTACGTGGTATAATTAAGCGTTACATGGTGTTGAAATGAGATGTCACTTAGCTTAGCAGCTCTAACCAGATGTTCCACTGTTAAGATTAAGACAGGTTAGTGGAGGTAAATCAGTCCCATTACAGGCCTGAGGTGCCCAGAGGGTTCCAGGAACTTAACGTTCCCAGATTACGTGACAATGTCCCAGAATGGTGGTAAGGTTGTCAGCCTTACGCACCGGCCGGTTTTACCTCCAGGAAATACTCCTGGTACTCATTTCTGTTAGAGGCTGAGTCGACCCCAGGGCCATAGTGGATTATGTCAATGAAAGATTCCAAAGACACCATCAGGAATCGAACCAGTGACCTTCCGATTTGTAGCGCAGCACCTTAATCACTGTGCTACCGCGGTCCCCAAGACAGGTTAATACTGGATTTTAAAATGTAATTCAGATGACTTTCGTGTTTCAAAGAGTCAAAAAGAACATTTTTACAGCGTCACATATATCCGCAGCAGTTTCTTAATCGCCTTTCAATTTATTCTACGGTAACTAAGACATATTTTATGAAATACCAGTACTTGTGAAAAATCAGAAATAAACGAACAAGTTTTTAGACCATGATTACTTATATCTTATGTATACCAAAACCATTAACACAGTCACTGCATTTGCAGAAAATTGATTTTCTAACTAAATGGCGTGAACAAAAGTGTTTTTCAAACAAAAACCCACAGATTATTACCGGTCCGGGTTTTTATTTATGCTAAGTTGTCAGCATAGACGGCGTAATATTGCATTAGATTGTGGGCTATTTATTTTATCGCAAGTGCAAAATTACTGTTGTGTAAGTAGGGACCCCAGTTTCAGCAACATATCGCATTTTTCTTACGTGCAGGCGAATATAAGGTCAGAATCAGAACACGTTGCGACTAAAGGCCTGTCAGCAGGTCCGAAAGCTGCTTAGTCCACTTCTGGTTTCACGTTGCTGCACGGCCGTTACAAACCAGAATAAAGTGAGGGTGAAGAGGTGACCTAGACTGGTTGGTCCGCTATACCCTGTAATTGATGGATGGGTGGGTGGATGAATGCATGGGCGACAGGGTGGGTGGACGGATTAATGGGTAGTATACAACTGGGTAGTAGGTAGGTGGGTAGTAAGCCGGTAGGTGAAAGATAGAAGTTGGCCTTATAGCAGGTTACGAAGGTCCAGAGGAGAATAGAGATATGTCTCTACTCTTTCTTTAACCTCGGCACTAGATAGGGTGGGAAACCTCACACCCCATCTGCTTTACCCCAAGGAAAGACACCCGGTACCCATTTTACAGGACGTTGGTTGGGCCTCGGTGCCGGTCCGAACGGGTAAGTAGTTAGGCAGGCAAGTAAATTACATTAGATTTCCTGGGACTACATCGATTTGGATTAAACTGGGTACATGGAACGAATTAACCTCTAACAAGAGCAGTAGCTTAAGATCTTTGTATCTGAACAGAATAATGTTCCACGTAAATCATCAATCTGGAATGGGCCAAAACAGCATGGCATGAAGCGTTTCATGTAGTGACGTCCATGTCACGGATTGGTGCAGGCATGATCGCTTTCACAGCACAAAACTCCGATTACAATTTTGTAGTGATCAAGAGACCAGCAGGCTGGAACTTTCCAGCTGTTGACCTACAATGCAAGATACAAGGCACTTACGAAATTGAAAGCCTCCCTTTGTCAAGTACATTCACCACTTACCGTTTGTCATACTGCTTGTGAGTGTGGAAGTGGAGCCTGCTCAATTATAAGCAAATGTAACTGGGGTATTGACACTGGAAATTAAATTTTAGTTGGATTTCGTACTACACAGTGCTATGTTATAAGCAAAATTCAGGTAGGAAAATCTGCATTTTCAGACCGTCATGACATGTGTGGGAAGTTGTTGAACCAATCTGGAATAAATATAGGATTCCAAAACAATAGAATAACAAAACGTACTCTTATAATAGCGTAAAAACCTTGGTAGAAGGAACGCTTAGGAAAATCATTGATGAGATTACATGAAATTGAAATGTTTCACGTGATGATAATGTTGAACATATTGGTCTTATACATGTCCCCCCACCCCCACCACCACCCCCCACCCCGTGGCGCTGCGACCCAATGCGGACCATGGCCTTCTAATTCTTGAGGTTTCTAGGCCACACACAACGGCGCATCACAGTCGATAGGACTCCTCTGGACGAGTGATCAGCTCGTCGCAGAGACCTCTACTGACAACACACAACACTCACAACAGACAAACATCCATTCCCCCGGTGGGATTCGAACCTTCAATCTCAGCAGGCGAACGGCCGCAGACCTACGCCTTAGACCGCGCGGCAACTGGGACCGACTTATACATGAAATTACTAGTAGAAAGTGCTTCTTTGGGAAGTTAGAAAGACAATAAATTTAGAATATGCTTCTTGTTATTCAGTTAAAAAATTATCATCCCATCTGCTCTCCAGAATACTTATGAATAAGACCTTGTGTTTGCAGTCTAAGGCTCTAATGAATCTGACTGAACATAGCTGTGTTGCGGGATGTGATGCAGTGCAGTGTGGTGGATATTAACCGACCTTTCAGAGGAACCTGAGTCGGGGTAGATGCTGGATGATAACGTATTCAGTTTCCTGACGAATGTGACTGTGAACATTACTGAGTTATGGGGTGTGATGTTGTGTAGTGTTCTGGGTTTTAACCGACCTTGCAGAGGAAACAGAATCAGGGTAGATACTGGTTGGTTGGATGGTAACAGAGGAAGTCTACTCTAAAACATCGCTACAACTCCCCAACTACGCTGCTATAATTTTCAGAAAACTTTAATCTTCAATTGTATAGATATAACATTAATATTACCAACTGCTTTGTGTGGTTGTTCTAAGGTTTTTTGAACCTAAGACAGTGAAGCAAGAGAATAGTTTAGGATTTTAAAACGAGGGTAGATCTCTCTTACAGTGCAGTACGCTGTTGTGAGAATAGTGCAATCAGTTGGCTAATCATGTATCGGGGAAGGGGATACACGAAATGCGTACAGAATTTTGTGGCGAAACTACTCAGAATCGCCTATTTAGAATAATGAAAATAAAACTGAGAGAAAAAGATTATAATTCCTAAGGAAATCGGTTGGAAGCATGAGAGGTCTAAGGAAATTTTGGAGATGATGATCTACGGCGGGAATATATTTTAGTAATATAAAACCTCTTATTCCGTAGCCAGAAAACTAATTTTATACTCAAGTTTAAACAAATGCTATTAGCACAGTTTACATTACCGTCTACCAGCTTGCCTTATCTCCATTTTTTCCGTAGCCAAAAGAAAGCCAGCAAGTGTCAAGAGCAAGTTGAGAGATGGTTGACCCTGGTATTGTAATGCTCGGTTGGCTGACGTTAACCATGTGCGTCGTCCATAAGCTTTTACTGCTCGTTTCGCAATTTCTTTTTTAAATAACAGACGCGTAGGCCGAAGGCTTAACAGTATTCTAAAGGCTTACATGGCGGTTTAGTACCTTTATGATAGCCTTTTCTTCCGACGTTGCCTGTTATCTGAATCAGAAATGTGTTTGACTTTTCGAAGGCTGGTTCTGTCTCTGTCTTCAAGTCTTGTAACAGTGCAATCCCCACATACAATTCTTCAAGTTTTAGTGCCGTCGAAATCAGTTTTTGTTATGAATACTTGTCTTTGTTTTTCCTGCTAAGATATTTTTTGTATACTATCAACAATTTAAACTGTAGGCTATGCACGGTCTTGGGGCCGGTTGTGAACAAGATTTTAAAATTGTTGCTGTCGAAAATGAGCTTTCCTCACGTGCTGTCTCAGCCAAACGTTACACATTTAACGTGTTCCGCAGAACTTGTTTCTAGGCTCTGTATATGCATTAGACCCAGCCTTGCTACAAATATCTAATAAAGCTTTTTTTTTTTGTAAGAACTTTAAATCTTGCCTCACAAACAAGGACACGGTGGTGAAAATATCATATTAGCAATTTCAGCAGCCTTATCCATGTTTTGTACAGTGGGTTGCGAGTGAATTAAGGTCTCCCTGACGTCTGCATTCTGTGTATAAATACGCAAAATAAGCTGTTTTTCTAAGTACATTTTATTTTTAATTCCCCTGGCTATAAAGTTTGGCAGTTGCTACAGTATTTATGATGCTTCCTTTTAGATTTCACTATATAAAACTCTAATTGTACCTGTATATGGGTGTGAAATGCGACCTGTCACTCGACGGAAGACTATAGATTGTGTTTGAGAAAATAAATGCTGAGAAGAATGTTTGAAAGAGTAGCAGCAACCGTGGAATTAATTTTTTTTATGCAGAGTGGTCAAGAAGTCATTTACAGTATTTTATTGTGCGTTATATTAAACGGTTAATTGACTTGTGGACTATTAGGTAGGGGGTGGGGTACGTCAAAACACAACTGTCTTGTATTCTACTTTATTATACTGACGACGAGATGTTTCGGCCACTGTGGGCCATCGTCAGGTCACAAAGACGTATACAGAGGAAAACTATACAGAGTATGATCATACAAGTAGTATAGTTGCATATTCTAAACTTTCAACGAGATCTCGTAGTCGGTTGGATTATACATATTGAGCTAAAAGTACCTCTTCTAAATAGATTATAATAATTTGATGTGTATATATATATATATATATATATATATATTTAAGTAATACCTAGTCTTACAAATGGTGCAGTAAGCTAGATTGTAATATATAAGTAGTACGGCCTATTTCAGGCGAAAAACTAGGAAGGGTTTGTACGTACTGAGTGGAGAGCTAGGGGTGTCCCAAGCGTTCCTGGCGCATTGATACATCGGTGGCGGCTACATGGAAGTTTCTGAAGTGGTTTTATTTGATGATTGTGGCAAAACATACCTCCAGAACATGTATCCTTAGCCTATCTGGTTTAGAATATGTTAGCATTTGTGAAGTTATGTTGCAGGTAGCCAGAATGACCATGGACGGCTGTGTGTGAGAGATGACTCCTTAAGTGAAGCCCAATATGTATAATCCAACCACCAAAGAGATCTCGTTGAAAGTTTAGAATATGCACCTATACTATCATCATATTCTGTATAGTTTTCCTCTATATACATTTTTGTGACCAGAAGATGGCCCACAGTGGCCGAAACATGTTGTCGTCAGCCTAAAAAATAGGATACAAGACAGTTGTGTTTTGACGTACCCACCCCCTCCGTAATTGCTTATAACACAACGAGGATGATGCACCTAAAGACGACTTGTAGACCGCCATGTGTAACAGTCTCACCTCACTGTTTGTACTCCGTGCCTAATACATCAAGACAGATATAATTGGTGGGCGGTGGGGCGGGAGGGGGGGGATGCAGCGTATTTAAGGGAAACAAGTGATACAACGCTGTGGTTCGAAAGATCACTGTGACGAAGCCACTAGCCGCGATCGTAAATGTAAGAGTACTGTCAAAATGGATTTTGACGAAATACGCTTAGGCTACTTGTACACATTTCATATGGATTGAGCCACTCAAGGTATGGCCAATGGAAATATTTCACAAGGAAACAATTTTTTTTTTTTTATATTTTATAATGCAGCAATTTCTTGACTAACTCATAATGTACTGGTACCTTACTTTGTCGTGGTTTTACTAACATTATTTTGTTTCACGCCCATACCGGACAACGGGCATAATTAT
>Ga0123357_10002629_pt1 | contig 20180 bp, 10 predicted proteins | sample TergutEmb28metaG_FD_89873 | JGI IMG/M metagenome (GOLD analysis project Ga0123357, IMG submission 89873) | Embiratermes neotenicus P4 segment gut microbial communities from Petit-Saut dam, French Guiana - Emb289 P4 | ecosystem: Host-associated > Arthropoda: Insects > Digestive system > Gut ... | reverse complement strand
GTTCAGAAAGCAGTACTGTATTCTGGAAGTAAGATATATAATCACTTGCCATCAAATATTAAAGTTTTGTCAAATGATACTAAGCTTTTCAAATCCACATTAAAGAGTTACCTTATTGAACATGTGTTCTATTGTCTAGATGAATTTTATCAGTCAACATGCTAATGATTATGGTTCTTTGTTTTTACTTGACTATTGGTAGCTATAAGATCTCATTTAGTGTGTAACTTAACTTATTATTACCATTCATTACCTTCTTGTCTGTCTTACTTGTATATTACTTATTAATTGTGTTATGATAAATGCACTGCACACTTTTATGTATTATGTATTATTGTGATTGTTTCCATATCTGTAAAGATCCAATGGAAGGTGAATAAATATGATATGATATATGATATTATATGATATATATGATATGATATGTATGACTGTATGAATGTATGTATGTATATATGTATGTATGTATGTATGTATGTGTGTGTGTGTATGTATGTGTATGTGTGTGTGTGTGTGTGTGTGTGTGTGTGTGTGTGTGTGTATGTATGTAGGTAGGTATGTACATATCACGACCCATGGCCTGGATCTAAATTCATAAGGCAAAAAGAAACTTACACTTCTTACTGCTAAGAGTGTAGGTGATTAAAAATGTGTCAGGTACTAGCAGTATTCCTGTAATAACCAGTGCAAGAGCCTCCCATTTTTTAGCTTTACAGCAAAAGCACAAAATGGACTAAAATGCATTTATTGTAATTACCTAGAGTTTAGAAACTAAGATAGAACTGTAGATTCATCTAATTCACTACAAATATTTCATCAAAATATTAGGGAACTAAGAAGAAAAACTGACGAATTAAAAAAATTCTTTAAAGATAGATAACATTAATCTCCATGTACTACGTTTTAGTGAGCATTACATGGAGTAACAGGACCTGCTACACTTTACGAAAGCAAATCATCACAATCATCACAATTATGGCTGGTGCACAACCCAGAACCTCTCACAGAGGTACATTCAAACAACCAGAGACTCTGCCTGTTCCATGCCAGTACATACTTTCATTATGAACAGCAGTATCAATAACCAGGAAATTTTTTAAACAAATTCATCTATACATAATAATAATAAAAGGAATAAGCACCATCTTCACAGACCAAATGCCAACCTACCTTGTGTTCAAAAAAGTACATTCTAAGCTGGCATAAAAATTTTCAACAATTTACCATCTAGTGTGACAATACAGGAATGAATAATTTAATTAATTATTTAATTAAATGTCTATGTTTGTATGTTTTTCTAAGTTATCCTGTGCACGCACTAGCTTCATATAGGCCAATCCCACATTCGAAGATTTCAACCCAATATTTGTACTTTGCCACCTATGAGAAAGTACAACAACTCAAAACTGCAAAACAAATCAGTGTACTTACATGTACAGCATCACTTAGCTTGCGAAAAGCTGCACGAATTGTCTTATCATTCTCGTGCAAATGAAGAGCCTTCTGAAGCTGAGTGTTTGTTTTGCCAGCAGAACCCTCTCTTAACAATGTCAACACTGTCCATACACTGAATGGTGAAATAGCCACATTCATGTACTTTCCAGCTTCCACTGAAGTTGTCTGCAATATGTTAGTTAAAACAATTTATGTTATCAGCATATAACAGAAATTTTTGTGTCACTTTCGATACCTCCTGAACCTTTTAACCTTCACAAAGGCACATAAGGGCAAAATGGAAAATCAATTGCAATAAGGCATCTCCTAGGTTTGTTTCATTTCCAATAAGAAACAACTAACTCCATGAAGCAGAGTCCTCAACTAATCAAAAATGTCCCTCTGTGTTATGGGATATGAAGTTTCATTACCATGTTCACCACAGACTACCACTGCTCCCTATACTGAGCAACATAAAAAAAAGACCACATCTTCCTCTCCTAATCTTTAATGCTTGATGAAAGTGCAGATGTATGCTCCTGATTAAAAGTGTTTACTAAGCACAGAAAGCATCAGGAGTCTTGAATGAATTATCACCTTGTCCTATTGTACATTTCCATCTTAACAATTTATTCCTGACTGCTATAATGAGAATAATAAATAAACTAGTTAAAAACTACCGGAACTACTTTGATTACAACCTTCCCGACCCAACTGAGAATTTAATATTACATTGAACATGAAGTTGTTCAGCAGAAACTGGTACAAATCAAGAACAATCACGTCCACAGGAAACCATTAAAATTTCTTTAATGCAATGCCAGCTCACCTGTAGAAGTTCCAGTGCAAATTGTGCAGTGCCTTTGGTAACAGAAAGCACTGAGTCAGATAATGAATTTGGTACTGATTGCTGAGCCAAGACACAAGCCCATAACATGGTAAACGACACACCTGAAATTAAATGACATTTCATAAACTATTTTAATACTTTGCACATTACACTTTTCAGGTGGAAAGAGGTTAGTTAATACTTCAAAGTGTGAAAATGTGTGCAGTCCATGAGATATAATAAATAACAGGCCAAAACATTCAAAGAATCCAGTTTTTATACTTCTAAAGAGGATGATGAAATTTACTGTATTCATTTTGCAGGGCTCTCAACTCTTAAAGGCCTCATATAACATGTTATGCATAATTGTTCTGGCAAACTGTAACTCCATATGCAGATGAAATTACTAGGAAACCAAGCAGATGTTCTAGTTTTGTCAGATACACTGAAAAAGGAAATACAGAGACAATGCATGCGATCACTTGACAAGCCAACATGCCAGTCGTGCAAGGGTTATTCCTTAACACCCTTTACTTTCACTGAAATACCAAACCACAACAATGAAATAATGACTTTGTTTTTATGAACATAATAAGAGACTTTTTCTTTCCATGAAGAGGCTACAATCTTCTACCTCTGTGGCAAACATGACATTTGTACACGTAAAGGCAGCAAATTTTAGAAATAATATAATGGCACCAAGGGTGTAGGCTAAAGTTTGAATATAAAACAGGACATTGTGGCAAGATTAAAATATTGGTAAAGAATGCAACAGTCCTTGTGATCTGTGGAAATAGTGAAAAATATTTTCCAGTGCTTGTGATCTGTAAACATCATCAAATATTTGTCACAACAACTGAACTCTCAGCCTAACCTCAGCACTAAAGCGGTAATTTTGCTTGTCATAAAAAGTCCTAAAACAGTCTGAATTGTTAATTCTAAACAAAGATTTTGAATTGTTTCAATGAAGCCTGTAATTATGTCAACACACGAATACTTACATAATACAGTTTTCTTCATATTTAGTGTTAAATAGAATGCCTAAAAACAAAAGAGGTTCATTAAAACAAGCCCAACATAAAACTTCCAAAACTTATAAAACATTTATTAAAATTCACAACAGCAAACAAGATACACGGTGTCAGAAACAGCATTAAACACCAAAACAGCAACATTTATGAAATCCTCTTATCCCACAATATATCAACCCTAACCACACAAGAATCACACGAAAGTTTATCAATAATTTGAAGCAAAATAAACTATTTTCAATTTTTTTATTTTACACGTATCATAATTACTTTGCAGTGGGAAGGTGTATTATTATTATTATTTAATTCCAGCACAAGATAAGACATGACTATTAGCGTTTAAAAATGCATATAATATGTGTGTGTATGTATATCATATATATATATGATATAATGAGCTTCAAAAGTAACTATACACTACAATCTGAGCTCCATGAAGTGAAAGGACACAGAGGCTTGGTCTGCCAAAGCCTATCTTACATTAGCAGCAACACTTATTCTCCTGCCATTAGACACACAACATTCTCAAATCTATTTCCTTACCTGCAGTAAATGCAAAGTTTCCCAGTAAAACTGTGCTGCAATATTTGTAATGCTATATACACATTTTTAACTGAATGAACTGTTTGTAGCTGTGAACATTAAAATGCAGATGGTGACTATGGAAAGCAATTTTGGTGAGGTTGATTTGCAGGAAACTGTGTTAAGTGGATTTCACACATCCTTATCTAGCCACATCCTAAAGGGGAAAAACCAGTGATGTAACAGGAACTTGCATGTATGGATAATAAACGTTGAGAACCAAGACTAACACACTTTATTCTTGTTATGAATCATACAGACTCCAGGTGGCTTACACATGCTGACTCATCACACTGAAGTACAACTTTCTCAAAACTGGTTTTGAGGTGGAAATACATGTCGTTACTGCCTTCCCACTCTAGAACACACAGCAAAGATGAACAGCCTCATCCTGATCTTCTTTAATGCTGACTACTCTTGAGTTAACAGCATCAAAATGCAGCTTCTGTTTTATGGCCTATTACACTTTTACAAAGAGAAAGCAGTTCTAAAAGAGACTTGTAATCTCTGTCTTTAGCAGAGATGTTTTACTTTAAAACTGCAGGACACCAAGAGGTGTGACAATGAAGTCATAAACAGTTCACTGGCCCTGTCATATGTCAAATTATATCATATAACATTTTTGCTACAAAGTCCAAAAATTATAATGGAAAACAGGAAAATCATCTGAACATTACAGCTTTAAAACCTTCATATTTAAGCAGCAATAAAATGTACAATTAAGTACCAATGACTTCTTACCTCAGTACCTCCATACCATTGTTGCTGCTCAACTTCAAGTTGTAAAATTCACATGAATATAAGCAGTATTTTTACGATCACCATGTTTGGAAACGTCACTTAACTGCATTTTCATCAGTAATGCTGCACACTTCTGCACTTTTATATCTTTCAAGATTCTGAATTAGTCTGTGAATTTCCAAGGTTTACTGATGACAGGCAATTCATGACCTCCTTACATCCTACATTACAGACAGGGAAATTATCCCACAAAAAATTGTTTTATGAGTGTATTCAATTGCTATCAATTCAAGGACTCTTAAAAATACAAAGGGGTTTCCCTTCAACAGACGTATTAAAAAACCTACAGACAATGCATTATGAGCTGTGGATTCATCAATGTGCAAATATTTCTCACTATTGTGAAAGCAAAGAACTGGAAAATGGCAAACCTCTTCTAGCAAAGAGGCCAAATTTTAAAGAAAAAAAGTTTTTGAATTCCTTGGAATACCAATACACTTAATAAATAACATTAACACATTTGTAAACACCTGAAGTTACTGGCCTGTGCCCTCAAGATAAATGCAGAAATAATCCCTTAAGTGTTTTTCCCCCCTCTCCCACAAGCATTCCATCAAAAACCAACTATCATGCCTTGACAGTACTGTTCCAGTGGTCAACAAAATTTCTATAGGACAATACATATCTTTCATGCATATACATATTAAATCACCCCACCAACCCTGTAATGTGAATAGAATTTGGATAGGAACAGCTTCCGAGAACTTTCATATTAAGTTCCACACACCCCCAGTCATTCCCCACAGAACACAGGTCAATTTCAAGAGTCACTGCTTGAAAAAGTATCCAAAACTGCACAATTGTCCCAAGAAAATGTGTTACAATTCTCACAATTATCACAGATAATGCTGCTGCAGATGTCCTTGCAGTACACAGACAGGCTCACTGCCCTGTTATTGCTGCAACACACAAATATGGACAGATGTGCAGTTAGGTTCATATATTCTGAACAGACAACCCACTCTGTACGGCAGGTGCAAACTGCGTCTACATATTCTTGAGCAGAGTAATCTTGGAGCACTACAAGATGAGCAAACACAGGTGAATTGAACATATCTTCCCCTTCTCAACATTTATAACGTACACATCTCCAATGATAAAGTAACAATGTTCACGTGAAAGACAGCAAAATGAAACATCCTGTTCGATATGGAGTAAAGGGCCATTCCAACAACATAGTTTTAAGCAGTCAATGGTAACTATACTTAAACAGTGCACATTAATGTTATAAAACCAACAAAACTTATTCCTGCCACTGAATGTTAACCAGTTTGTATTAACAAACTATGGTATTCTTGATACCCACACACTTCAAAACTACAGCATGGAAATGCTTCTCAAACCCAACACTTAGAAATTTCACGCTTTGTCATACACATTAGAAAGATCCTCATTCTGTACTCAAGTAGTGCATGCAGGCACATAAAATCCTTAACTTTATTTCCTCTCACAGATTATATGGCCTTCAATTTGAAACTGCTGATTGAAAATAGTTTCCAACACTACATAATGTTTTGAGCTGACACCTTGGCTGCCTGGTGTTCTAGGCCATGTAATTATTGATGTGTGGAGGGTAGTTTCAAAAATACTGAATAACCACTGATGGACAGCTAAAAAGGGGTTACAGTGCCTACAAACTGTCATCATAAAAAGTCTTAAAGTACAATTACAAGACTCATACATAAAACTCTATTGACAATCAAACCCAGACAGGGCAAGCTGATTGGCCTTACATTTTAGCACTTAATATATAATATACCACATGTTAAGAGTGTGAGTTGGAAATGACCTACTTCAACTCACAGACATGCTCGCCTCTGAATGATCTGAAACTTCAGGACACTACATTACAAATTTCCTATGACACTGCAATGATTTCTGCCTTATCCCCTCTATTACAATGTACTGCATATTCACAGACAAACGATATGCTACACTGTGCTCCATACCTCTGTTAAACACAGCAGATTAAACCGGACTGTGTGACTAAGCTGATGCTGTATACCATACATATGGCAATAGGACTGGTGGTGTGTGAGTCATGCAGCTGCCATTATATCTATCACAGAGAATTGGCCATTAATCTACAAGAACTTCAGGCAGTACTCCATAATCTGTTCACCACATATCATGCATGTATGAGACTCTAACATGTTGTAACATATTACATATACTGTATAAGAAAATGTAGGGCCATTAGCCTTGCCATGCATCTGGGTTCAGTTGTCAATTGTACTCCCTACATATACCCTGCAACTAGTCAGATGTTTTGGAACAGTCCAGGTGATGTTTGAAAACTTTCAGTACTTTGAAACATCAGGAATTGTTTACTAACTGTAACACTACTCTCAACTATAGTTACATCAACTTCAGTTCTTTTTGAAGCTATCCTGCTGCAATCACTTGTTGGCTTGATCCCCTCTAGTAACATAGTAGCATGTGATACTCCAACAAAATAATGTTTAAGAATGACTTATTGTAACAGTGAATATTTATTAAAGACTGATAAACTACAATAAAGGGATGCTCTTAACTACTTTTATTAACAGCCAATGGACAATGCAACCACACCCTGAAAGAGTCCATGAATGCTGCACAACAGGAACTATGTCATGTCTATACAAAATCAGTAAACTATTTCCTATTTAAATAACATTTAGTTCTTTAAACTTCAAATCTATACAGAATCAATAAATTAACTTTCATCCAGGTAACATTCATAGTTTTTTTTAAGAATTCCAAATCTTCAATAGTTTCCCCTTGCCCCCCCCTTTGAGTGTAAGTGTAAGGCCTGTACAGTATGATAATTTTTATTCATAAATGAAATACAGAAACACGTACTGTAATGAATCTATTCAAAAGTTGAAACAAGAATAAAAATTTCATAATGGTAAAGCTTGTCATTTGGGTTTTATTGCATAAAATGCTTATTTGTATACATCCACACAGATAAATGCAATTTGAAGCAGATGAGCGGGGAAGCATTTTGCTAACCGCCTTTTGCATCTGCTATATATATAAATCTCTTGCTTCATTCATGTACTAGAAAACAGAAACCCAATGCCCCCACCCCCCCCCCCCCCCACACACACACACACGAACGCGCGCGCGCACACACACACGTGTGCAATATGTACTAGCAACCAAAAACACAGCCTGTACAACAAAGGAAAAAATGGAAACTGCCCCTACACATCATTCGTACCAAAGCTAGGTAGTACTGTTTCTTTTAAATAAGACTGTAATGTACAATATTTCCAAACTGAAGATATGGGTCAATAAAAACAATAACCTACAGTCTGTACACAACATTATATGAACCACAGTATATTCATAATGAAACTTTGTTATGATACAAATCACAATTACAAGACCTACGGCAAAAATACATTACAGATCAAATCCCGTTGTTAATATCTGACAAGAAATAAACTCCTCGTATGTTCCCTTCTCTTTGGTTAAAACAGATTACAGAAAACAATGCATTTCTAAAATCATTACATCTTGTTCTCAGTATTGCATTCCACTGCACAGCACTTATACTAGTTTTTGAAACAAAAATTTGCAAGCTGCATTAGAAAATTATTTTACTCACAACTTCACACACAATGTGACACATTTGTATTAACATATCTATACAGTCTAAACTGTACTCACTTTTATATCTTGATGCTTTGGTTAAAGGTATTTCCACAAAATTTTTGACAAACTGTAAATCTTATTAACATGCTTTCCATATTATAAAATGGCTACAAATAGTGCAAATTTTTAGTGTGTCTTATCATTGTAAAGAAAGTGAATGCAATTAGATGCATTAAATATCTACCAAGTGGATATACAAACATGAAATCAGAGCAATTCAGTTTGTATATTCCATAACCATCTTTTAACATGATGCTAGTTCCATGACACATAAATTGGTTTGAAAAATATGAAACATGACCATGCTTGTAACGTTTGTCCATAACTCCACTGTGCCACATTATATTACTGCTCCATACATTTAGAACCATTAGGGACAAAATATAAGAAATGATTACATTTTGTGGCATTTTATATTAGCACACAAAAAGGTTGCTTTCTAAACTAAAAAGTGTGAAATCTTACAGAAGTGAAACATGGTTAATTTTGAAAAACTAATTCACATTTTAAATTCACCATGTGCCTTGTAGTAATATTGCAAAATACAACATAAAGAATTCTGAAGGAACATGCAAGTTGTACTTCTGAATTTTTGTCGAAGTTTCAACAACTTATAGTGCTTACATGCAGAATGAATCTTACATCATTACAAGGTAAAGGTAGAGGTAAAGCTCACCCTAGAACAGGTCATGAAGGCCCAGTGGGGGAGTAGAGGTTTAGCTCTACTATTTCTTTAACCTTAGTGCTAGATGGGAGTGCATGGTCAATGCCATACCCTGGCTGCTTTACCCCAGGAAAAGAGATTCAGTACCCATTGTACAGGAGGCTAAATGGGCGCAGAAGATATCACCCCCACTAGCACTCAACCCCCAGATGGTCCAGCCTGTAGCAGATCACTATTTACAGATAAATTAATGAACAAGACACTGCAATAACCATGAACTAGGCACACAATATGGCAGTTCTGAAAAAAACATCTCACACCACAGTCTTCCCATGTTGAGTACCCAAACTGAACAGCAAGGATTTCAAACATAAGCATTTGTGAGGCCTTTATTATATGAGAATTAACACACACGTGACTTTAACACCATACAATCACCCAGATCCAGAAGAACACTATACATTTTGCACAAAACTGCTTGTTAATAACAGTCTTGTTTTTAAATCATGCTGCTTGCCTCCACAACACAATGTGCTTCTAGCAAGGAACTCAGCTTTACCATTTTGTAGCAAGAAATCCAATAATTTCTATGTTTATATACATAAAATCCATGTTTCTTACCTACACTTTAGACCACTCTCACAACAAGGGCTAAGGTATAAGATACAAAAAAACAAGAAGAGTAAAACATGTCAACTTTTGTAAATTTATCACTTAATGTATGATAAATAAATGACAGTACAACAATTTTGAGACCATTTTTTGATTTTAAAAAAGCTGCAGAAACAACAGTACAGACATGTTTAGACCAACATGTACTCCATCTGCAGCATAACAGTCAATAGAGTTCCGGAATTTAAATACTGCATTTACTGAAACATATACACTTTACATCATTCACATACTGCTTGAAAATTAACAAGCACCAAAAACTTACATCAGTGTAGAATGCATGATGGAACTTAAATGAAGCATTTTTAGTGGTGAATACAGTCATAGTGAAGACAGCACTCTGTGAATAATACAAGCCAATGATGAATTTGAAGGAATAATACCATGATGCAGGTTCTGAAAATATTTTGAAGTTTACAAACTGTTCCAGCTTCATAATTTCACCACTAACTTTAAACAATTATCATACAACAAATAATACTTCTCTTCACACGCATTCCCATCACTCTATGTATACTGGAATAATTCTTTTCCCTTGTAACAAAAAATATTAAGAAAACATCTACATACTGGACAATAAGAAAAACAGGTGTCAATAACCTCTATCCTTCCTTAAGGAAAATTAAGTATTGGGAGATCATGCTCTCATTCACTCACCCACTAACACATGTTGCAGTATGTAACAGAACTAAAAGTCTGAAACATGAAACTACGTAGATTACTCCTCTCCTAATATGCAGATGCAGCAAGGGAAAATGTGATGTCATTAGCGTAATCAGCTTCTTTTGTAACTGGGACATAATGTCTATTATTAAGAGACTGTATTGTTATGATTTTCATAGTTTCAAATTGGTTTGTGGGAAGCATGACAGTATGATCATAGGACGACAAAGCTCACTGATGACAAGGCTGCGTCCGTGGCAACGGAAGATACTTCAACGAAGATCTGGATTGTCATTGACCTGTTTCTTTATGCGTAACAGTATAGTTGTATACCACTGGTCTAGCCGTGATATTGAATCATAATCCTTCACAGCTTCAGTGAAACCATCCACATTCTGCTCCTCCATGTGATCAATCAGTACCTGAAATATATTCATGGCAAATACACTTGAGAGCCTCAATTTTGAATGTGATAAAAATACTGATTCCCCCAGCTTTGTAAATTTTAGTCACGCAAAAATGCTTAAAATCTTGGTGTCAAACAGCACACACCTGACAAGCTACCAACGCATAACTTCTGGAAAGTCTAGTGAAAAGTCTGAACATACAAGTAACTTTACTACAAAGTTATAAAACACCAACTTGATGTAACTAGGTAATTTTATTGATGTGTTCTTGGCTCGACATGTTTCGGGTACATACGCCCATCACCAGGAGCATTAGATGTTGAGTTGCAGCATCTAATGCTCCTGGTGATGGGCGTATGTACCCAAAACATGTCGAGCCAAGTACACATCAATAAAATTACCTAGTTGCATCAAGTTGGCATTTCACTTTACTTCATGAGGAAGATGCACGGTCAAACAACACTCAAGGTTATAAAACACTGTTCTAAGCAATTGAAATTTATAATACTGAACTGATCTTACCTTAAGCAGCTTGTATTCTCGTGAATCCTGAAAAGCTGGACACAATTCCTGGTAACGCTCCAAAGCATGCTGAGCATTCAGTACATCGACACACAAGTGACAGAGTGCTGCCCGAAAGAAGTATTCCTTGCAACTGTACTTCAGAAGGGAACTTTCCAAAGATGATGATGCGACCTAACAAACACAACGCTCAGTAAATTATGAACAAGCACCGATGATGCATAAATGAGTGTTAAAACACGCACTTGAATAATATAACTGCACAGTATAAACCAATGTGTGCGTGAAGAGAACATAGTCAAAAGAAAAATATATATACTCTGTCAATGCCACAACTCAAATCAACATGTGGAATAAGAAACCAACTAGATGTCACTTAGTATTATATTTATTTCTCCTTATAAGTTGCTCTTATAAATTGCTCAACATGTTTCGGGCCACCTTGTGCCCATCTTCAGGAGCTGACGACTTACTGGTATTTTCTCACGTGTGGTGTAGTGCCATGGCTGTGTAGGCAGTCAGATCCAGTTGGCTGCTTGTGTGTCCATTGGGAAGTATGTAGCACGTTGTGCTACATACTTCCCAATGGACACACAACCAGCTAACCGGATCTGACTGCCTACACAGCCATGGCACTACACCACACGTGAGAAAATACCAGTAAGTCGTCAGCTCCTGAAGATGGGCACAAGGTGGCCCGAAACATGTTGAGGAACTTATAAAGAGCAACTTACAAGGAGAAATAAATATAATACTAAGTGACATCTAGTTGGTTTCTTATTCCACATTGAACTACGATGCACAGTCAACCACACATCAAATTCAAATCAACATATGTAACATTCATATCAGTGTTAGTCTCCAACCCACATCTACCAGTGACTATGGATTTTCAAGCAAAGCACAGTTTTCACCTCTGTTTTGCCAGGGAACCCAAACAAACATCTCAGGGAAGCAACCATCATTATCCACTTTTCCTTCCTCCTGGTGCCTGTGTTTTAATACAAACATAAATAAACAATGAAATGAAGATACACAAACGTCACATGTGGACAAAGAATAGTAATTACAAATGACAAGAATTATGACGTTGGCTGTAAACTTATATATCACATCCAGTTTTGGGCTTACAAAATTTTTGACCTGTATATCAATAATAATAATAAATGGAGCTTTGAAAAATGAGAGGGTGGGTGGTAGACTACAATTCGGATTAACAGCACGAACGACGCAAAGTTGGGATACAAAGGCATTTCTGAGTTTTTTAAAGCTTTATCTTGTAACCAACAACTATTCAAGAAGTTTCTCCTCCAGAATTCTGTATTCAATTATTACCTCTCTCATCCAAGCCGCCTATCCACTGCACTGTACCCCACTTCATAGCACTTTGTCATTCATTCATTTAGTAGTCTGTCTTACGCCAGGTCCAAAGCCTCTTCCAAATCAAGCTCTCCACATAGTGCGATCTAGAGCTTCCTCCTTCAAATGTCAGTATCCTCTCCTTTCCTTAAGGTCATCCACTAGCTTCCTATGTTTTCTTCCCCGTCTTCCTGTCACTTCTATACCTCCTTTTATCTTTCCTTCAATAACCTGTCTTAGAAGGCAGTTTCTATGCAAAATGTGACCAATCCAGTTAGCCTTCTGTTTCCTTATTTCATGCAGGATATTCCTCTGCTCCTTGACTCTCAGTAATACTTCTTCATTTCTCACATAATTGGTCCAACTTATCTTTTCCATCCTTAACACTTTGGAAAATTTGAAACAGGAAATGCAGAAGAATGAGGTATCTATTCTAGGTGTCAGTGAATTATAATGGAAAGGACAAGTTTAATTAAGAAGTGGTGATTATCCAGTGTATTATTATACACTTTGTATTCAGTAAAAATTTACATTACATGAATATTGATGTCATAAAAAATGTTTTCTAGCTACCTTAATGCTGCATTCTCCAAGTTAGTAATTCTCAGATCTTATTTTACTAGACAAACTATCAAAGCAGATATTTATCACACAGTGTGACCCAAACATAAACTGAATTACTTTGAGAACTTTCCTGATCAACACAACAAATCACAAGTACATACAATGTGTCATGTAAAATGACATTTGAAAATTATTAAATTGTAATATGCAATTTGTATCAAGACAATAATTATAAGATCAGTATTCATGTAATGTAAGCATCTGGCACTCAGTAAACAATGTAATGTAACAGGTTACATTATGCTGTGTTGGCCAATTCAGATGACAGATGGCAAGTGAATACAGAATTTTGGCTGACTGAACATCTTAGAAAGTAGTCAGTTATAACATCAGGCTTTGGAAAACTAAGAAGTGCCTGTGCATCTGAATTTGCATTGTTCATTCTGTCAAGACAAGATGTGCCGCACCACTCCACTACTTCCTGCAGATCCATTTATTGTACTTACTGGTATACAATATGCATGTTAGTGTTCTCCTGTATTATCTCATTTGAACAAATTTTAAACTGTAAAACTCTATTTGCAAAAATATCATTACCTTTTACATGCCTCATTTTCATGACAGAATTTTGTCAATACCTAATGTGTTGGTATTGTGCACTCACAATTACACCTTACCTGTTCATAAATTTGTATTGCCTTATCATAATTTTCAAGCTGTGCTGCATACTGAGCAACCTTCAGCAAACACTTATTGGCTGATGAATTGCTTTCTTCCCCCTTGAAGTAATCAGCAGCCTGCTCATAATGTTGCACAGCACGATCAAGGTCTACAGCTTCTGTCTCATATAATTCTGCAATCGACTGATGGTGTTTTGCTGCCATTGTGAACCTCCCCATGTCCGTATAGATCTCAATGGCCTTCAAAAAGCAGCTCACAGCCTCTGTACACAATCAATCAAAATAAGATACATCAGTATCACTACAGGCCCAAGGTGCCCAGAGTGTTCCAGGAAGTTAAGGTTCCCAGATTACGTGACAATTGCCCTGGATGGTGGTAAGGTTGTCAGTCTTATGCACTGGCCGCTTTTTACCCCCAGGAAATACTCCTGGTACTCATTTCTGTTAGAGGCTGAGTCAACCCCAGGGCCACAGTGTGGTCGGAAGGATTATGTCAATGAAAAATTCCAATGACACCATCCAGAATCGAACCAGCGACCTTCCAATTTGTAGCACAGCACCTTAACCACTGTGCTACCGTGGTCCCCATACACAATCAATATATATATATATATTTTTTTTTTTTATTGCATCTGTCACCCTGAATTAATGGTGCAATTACTGAGCATAATTTAAAGCACATAGTCATGTTACTCTGTCACAACAGCAGGATCTCAATGAGGACATAAAAGACGAAGAATAAACAAATGGTTATGTGGAGACGAAGCAATAGCTGGAGATGCAACTTCAGATAACACAGCAAAACAGATTGGCCAATGACATAACACAGCACATTAAAAGAGGCCACAGAAGAATGCAGTAGGCTTTGTCATTAAGATCACAAACCTAGTTGAAATTAATTGTTAGGATAACACAAGGTTATTTACATGTAACTTTTGAAAAAAACTCTCAAACCTTTGCCATGTTCTGACAGAAATCAGAGTGTCTTTGAATCATTCATACATTATCAGCCAAGTATTATATCTACTGGACTACATGAGAGCTTCCCCCCTCAGCCCTCAAACTCCACTACCACATTAAAATTGGAAACAATTTCAGGTGTCATTAAAATAAAATTTTTAGGCACACTTCCCTAGCACAAACACTTTTCCTATCACTTCATAATGGTCCAATGTAGAGCCCACAGAATGACCAAACAACCAACCAACCAACCAAACAACCCAAACCAAACCAGACCAACCTACCAATCAACCAACCCTAACCTAACCTGGTATAAATGAACAGTAAAGTCCACAGAAATTTTGGTGGAGATTGCAAAGGGGATGTTTCAGACAAATGTAGGGATGTTAAAATGAACTGCCCTCTCTACATCAACAAAAAGTAATAACAACACATTTAAGTTATTAATGTTGTGCATGATTTGAGCCTTTCATAGTCATTGTGATAAAGCTTAAAGTGTTCTGCAGTAAACTCCAATGTTGGTTAGTAATTCATTACTGACATTCCAGAGGAACTTCCCACCTCAATCTTCAGTATGGTCCACATCAAATCTCTTGGACAACTCTCAGTATCATATCCCAAAAGACTATTTCCTTTATTAATAAGTTCATATGTGCCTTACAGTTGCTACTTTGCAGTTCCATCATATAAACTGCATATATTTATATCGTACCATTACATGTTTATATATTTCAGTAACTGAGAGAGTAAACTGAAAAAAAAACACTGATTACTTCTATAACCTTCAAACACTACACTTCATGACGTACTTACATCAGTGTCACTAACGATTAACTTCTCAGTACCACATAAGGTACTACAGTACCTTCAAACACAAAAAATGCCACAGATTGCAGATTCTGTCATATCACAGGGATAAAATAAAACAACATGAACATTATGTAGATGCAAATCAACAAATAAATCAGGTTAACACCAATACAATTACATGAACTGGTAACAAAACGCACCATTAGGATCAGATTTCTTGTAGCAGTGTGCTGCATCCACATAATTGACTGCTGCATCGTATTTGCTTCCTGCTTTTGCATGGAGAGAGGCTGCTTCACAGAAGGCATTTCCAGCCGAGCCCCACTTTTTTGCCATTTTAAACATATTTGCAGCTCGCTGATAGCATTCCACCGCCTCTTCCACTTTCGACGATCCCCTGTAAAAAATACAGCAAATTACTAAGAACTGCATGCATACTTCTTGCAAAGTAATGAGGAATAACCAGGCTGCGCATTACTAAAACGTTCACCACCTCTCGCAAAGCAGACTACCTATAAATATTATTAGTTTCAATCTCTGAACTTTCACGATCAATTTCAATAACCTAACGCGGAATTAGGATTTAAAAGCGACGTGTATATGTAAATACAAGAATGATGGAATAGTCAATCGAAAAGAAATGTGTCCCATCAACACAAATACTTACCCAAATAACGATCCAAAAAACCCTTTCGACGAATTTAATTTCTTTTCGGCCTCGGCCATCAACTGCATAGCTTTTTGCTCGTTATCTGCCATTTTTTACGTAAAAATTTCTTAAAAACGTCAGTTTTACTAGCGCCTGCCACTTGCTTATTGACGAAATGTATCGCCCTTCTACCACTAGGCAGCACTGACAATCAAAGCGAAAAGCGCAAGTGCAAGTATGACGTTTAGTCACGTGCAGAAACACTTGCGTAACATGACTACGAAGAGTGCTTAAATTTTATATGAATTTGTTACCCAAAGTGTGCTACAAGAAGTGGGAGTGTTTGCACACATGTCATCTTCGTAACAGAATTCGATAAAATTTGGTACTGGTAGCTTCCACCAGGATTGTTGGGTGAACTTTATTTTGATGTGTACAAGTTACACTATCTTTACAAAAATACCAACATTTGACAGAGTTTGTTTATCCTAGATTGTGGGATTACACTGCTATTAATTGCGAAATCGGCCTGGTGCTGCATGTATATTGCAGACCTACATTACCCCAATTCTGCCCCATCAACCTTCAGCAAGTTCATGAGAGTCAAGAGCTCATATGCAGTACTTTGTTAGGATATTATCTCAGCAATTTTGGTGCAGTGTCAGATACCAACACTGCTGAATTACTTTGCCAATGTTACTTTAATAAAAGTAATCATGTATATTTACACAGTGGTGTGGCTTTCATAGCTTGAACATTTCTCTATGAAATAAATGCAATCACTTCTGAAGAAAGTAAAGTGGCAACCACTGCCACACCTCAGCAGCATGACTAAAATTACTCTGCATACCATCTATAGCAGATAAGCGAGTGTGATCACCAACATGGTCACTGGAGAAGAGTGCTATCTTAAGAGGGTCTACAGAAAATTCTCCCAGAAGTGTTTCAGAAAGTTTAAGAAATATTTAACATGATCAGAGTTTTCAGTAAAGCAAGAATATGATTTCCCAAAAATTGTCAACTGTTAAGTCCTGCTTCTCTTGGATTCTAGGCAATACAGTGTGTAGAACATCCATCATTTGTTCCAGATACACACAATGAAATAGCAATGCCATATGCCTGTTGGCTGGGAAGTTGTGTAAGGCAGAATTTATCAGAGATATGAGTTTTTCCCTACATTTTTGGGTATATATTGTTTTTGGAAATCACATAAACAAATTTTCAGAACTTATATTATTTCAAGGTGTGCAAAATAGACTAGTGTAGGTTCTTCTGTTCTTGTGTTGTGAATTATCACTCCAGAACCTTACATTGTTTACACATTTTTGTGTTGGTGTACTCATGATTTTGATGAGTACTATATGTCTGCAGTGGAAGAAGCAGGTTTTTGGCGTATAGACTCCATCCAGGTTTTAAGTGTAACTACATGTTGCATAGAAATATTGTACAATTAATAAGTCATACATGAATAAATTTCATTGCTCTGCATACCTTGTAATCACAGTATATCCAAATTGAATTATTTTGTTCCTGCTTAAACAAAGTGACCCCAGTATGACAGACTGAGAAATTTGCCCCTTCCCATTCTAGACAAATGCATATAATGAACTTAAAGTGATACATAGCATGTCTCACACACAATATGTCACCCCAAAAGAAAAAGTAACCATCACAAAATCTCAGCAGATCATTGCTGATCACTTGCTTTGACAACTTGGGTGTGATGCACGTGAGTTTGTCCCTAAACAGTGAATTTCACTTTTTGTATTGAAGTTCTGAAATGTCCAAGGAATGATATTCAATGGAAAAGGCCAGAAAAATGGAGAGAGAATTGGATCCTGCACCATGATAATGGGCCTTGTCATGCCACTTACAGAGAGGAGTTTTCTGTGAAGCACCAAATTCCAACCTGCCCTTAGCCACCTTATCTCTAGAACTTGCTTGAAAGGACTTCCAGCTCTTCCATGAGAAACAAGATTGGGCCCAAAGGTCATCTTTTTCCATACAAAGAAGAAATTCAACAGAGAGTGGCAGCACATCTCACAAGCATACCGAAGTTGCTTCCAGAAGAATGTCCAGTGATGGAGAAAATGTGTATATGCAGAAGTGCAGGACTTAAAAGGGTGACTAGGGAAGGTTTTATTTGTATCCTTTTTATTACAGAGTATGCCCAAGGCCTGGGAACGTCCTGATCATCATATGTACATATACACAATCACAGGTATGGGTATAAAGATATCACACGAAATAGGAAAAATGGCTTACATCGCAAACACATATATATGAGAGACTTTAATTACAGTCTGTTTAAAATACAGAATCTAAACAGGCACTAGTGGCATAACAACTGTTCCTGTAATTTAATTGTACCTTCGATATTTTAAGCAAAATCAATACTTATCTTCTCACAGATAACATTACTTTATATATTATTACTGAAGAACTTTATTTACACAAGCACTGCTTTAAAGCTGTTCTCATTTACTTGAGTCACTTTTAGTTCTAGCATTCTCCACCAATGATACAAGTTCTTCTAACTTATCCACATTCCTTCTTGGTATGCCAGCACTTTCAACCTGGAGAAAGAAAAATGGTTAATATTTGATTAAGTTACAGACATAGGAGTCTGAGCTTCTAATACTCTACTCATCACAATAACCATGACACCCCAAAAGAAAAAGTCACAATCACAAAATCTCATCAGAAGGTCATTGCTGATCACTTTCTTCTTAAATTTTGCATTAAAAATAGGTTCATGCCATATTTAAAGCTTTATTTTTGGGATGCAAAGTATGAAATGCAATGTCAACAGTGGGTGTCTTCTTGCCGGGTGGGACAAAAAGACAGTGATCTTGTCACATGATTGGTACTAGAGCAGCTGCAGCTTTCTGTCAGTAGTGAAGCAGTGATATTACTACCTGCTATTTACTGTTATCCAGTACAGTGAATAACTGTCAACCCTTCCATAGCCTCTTACATAAATGTGGGTACATAAAAGAGTGCTGCACAAATCCCAGGTGCCAGGTCACCATGGGGACCAAATATTGTATGGTGGCACCTACTGCCTGTGGATTCTCAGTATGGAACTTGGTTCAAGTCATTCTTCTGGCACTTAGAATTTTTAGGTGGTTGCAGAATTTTGGGGAAGTTTGTGCACCCTTCATGTAAAAGGAGAATATTGCAGAATTTACCAGATTTTAAAAACTGACTATCCTAACATACACTGTAAGATACGTGAAAATAAAAATTATGATATTCAAATAGTAAGAGTGCAGACGTGTGTGTATGCGCGCGTGTGCGTGCGTGTTTTTTTTAATACATTTATTTTCCCTGTATGCTCCATTTCCACGGAGTAATACTACATGCATTGTTTACACATTACATGCTGTTTCTTTCTATACTTTATACATTTAATATTCTATTTCCATATATTGTTCTTTAGCCATTGTGCCAGGTTATTGAGTCTATGTATTCTTTAAAGTTCTTATAGTATATTGTGCTTAGTTTGTTAAAACTCAATGGCCAGTTTTCTGTTCTCATCAACACTGATTTTAGTTTGTCCCTTTCTTGGTCAAAAATTGTGCACTCGAATATTATGTATTTCACCGTTTGGTCACCATTTTTACACAGACACTGCAAGTTATGTATTATTTTACACTTGCATAAATATGACTTTATGTTGCCATGTCCTGTTGTTATTGTTGTAAATTTAGGTGTTGTATTTATTATTTTTAATCTGTATTTTAGTATAGCTCTCCTCGACGTTCTATTTGCCAGTTGATCTGCTGGTTCATTTCATTTCCTCGTGTGTGTGCGTGCGTGCGTGTGTGTGTGGTGTGTGTGTGTGTGTGGTGTGTGTGTGTGTGGTGTGTGTGTGTGTGTGTGGTGTGTGTGTGTGGTGTGTGTGTGTG
>Ga0123357_10002628_pt1 | contig 20182 bp, 12 predicted proteins | sample TergutEmb28metaG_FD_89873 | JGI IMG/M metagenome (GOLD analysis project Ga0123357, IMG submission 89873) | Embiratermes neotenicus P4 segment gut microbial communities from Petit-Saut dam, French Guiana - Emb289 P4 | ecosystem: Host-associated > Arthropoda: Insects > Digestive system > Gut ... | reverse complement strand
AGATCCATCTTAACATTATCCTCCCATCTATGCCTGGGTCTCCCAAGTGGTCTCTTTCCCTCAGGTTTCCCCACCAAAACCCTGTATATGCCTCGCCTCTCACCCGTATGTGCCACATGCCCCGCCCATCTCATTCTTCTTGATTTTATCACCCAAACAATACTGGGTTACGAGTACAGATCATTAAGCTCCTCATTATGTAGTTTTCTCCACTCCTGTTACCTCATCCTTCCTAGGCCCAAATATTCTCCTCAGCACCCTATTCTCAAACACCCTCAGCCTATGTTCCTCCCTCAATGTCAGCGACCAAGTTTCACATCTATACAAAACAGGCAAAACTGTTCTGTATATCTTAAGCTTTAAATTTTTGGATAGCAAACTGGAAGACAAAAATGATTCTGCACTGAAGAATAGCAAGCATTCCCTGACTTCAATCTGCTCTTAATTTCTTCCTGAATATAATTTGATTTGTTAAGGTTGTTCCCACATATTTGAACTCTTCCACCATTTCAAAGGATCTATTATCAATCTTCGTATTGTGACTGCGTCCTGCATTCTGATCTCGAGACACAAGCATGTACTTAGGTTTATCAGTGTTTACTTCTATTCCAATCTCCTTACTAGCCACTATCAAAACTTCTGCATTTTCCTTTATAGTATGGACGCTTCCTCCCAACATATTAACATCATCAGCATAAACCACATACTGATGTAAAAAGGGAATGATGCACCTTTTGAACACATTGGGTGAAAATGCCAACTTTTAGGCAGATTTCAGAATTTGTATGAAATGACGCACTTTTGCATGACACAGCTTTTAACAACCTCCGTAATTATCACCCTAATTTAGCTAGAGATCTCTTTAATAACGAATAAAATGACACTGTCCTACATCACATCACATCACACGTCTAGGTGTGACACAGTCAGCTTCAGCCACCACCAAAATTGCTATCTAACAAATTATCAAATTTCATTAAACTCTGAAGGGGTCAAGTTCAAAATGTGACTTCTGTGTACTGACCTGACTCCAGCATAGCTTTGTCCTTTATTCTGACTCATATAACAAGCCACTTTATACAAAGTCTCCATAATGAGATAGGCTGTACAACAGGAAATACCAGACTGACACTTCCATTCATATCAAATCTGGCAGTGTTTTTGTTAACATACAGAACAATACCAATTGTCTGCTGCAAAAAAACCGCTTCAGGTGTAGTGTGTACTGCCACCTGAGCCTGTCAAAAGTGGGCGACCATAAAGCATTCTAGCCAAAGATAACTGAATTATATTTGATGTGTGTACAATCTGAGAGCAGATAGAGGACTAAGAACCAGAGGGAAAAATCGACTTACGTAGAGATCAGCAAGTTACCTGACAGTAAGCCTGCATTTCAGAGCCCTTGTAAAATATGGTAAAAACTGAAGGAAAAGACTGACATGGATGACTTTTGTAACTAATGCACACTTACTACCTGTCAGAAAAGTGACAGTGAATGATGAAAGGAGCAGTGAAGATTTAAAAGTAGACACCTTTCATATGAAATTGCAGGCTGTGCTATATGCATTGCAACATGACCAATGGAACAAACCTCTCCACCCCACCACCAAGACTGCACAGAAAAAAAGGTACTGTTTGACCACACCTTCTGCAAGCACTCTAAACCTCACCCCAAACAGGTCAGTATGGTGCAGAAAGAGGATGAAAGCATAGTTCACATATTCCACTATTTACGTAAAACTGGCAGGCAGAGATAATCTGAGCACACACAGTTGGTATTATACTGTATTCTGTAATAAACAAAAAAAATGCACAAGAATTTTTTTATTTTATTCATGATTAAGTAAAAGGCCATGAAGATAATAGAGATAATGTGACAATTCTGTATCTTACTTTGCAATGTAATTTTCCCAGAGCACACAAAATGTCTTCATTTCATGTATGTGATGACTTTAAGATTTCAAAAATATCTTGAAATGCAGCTCTTAAACAGTCTATGTAGCCTGGACCATCTCTTGCTGGGGGGTAACTGGTCACGGCAGCACCAAGAGAATCATCCCATATGCAGTAACTGAATAAAACACACCACAAATAAACATGTATACCAAGTATATCAAAATACTCTTAAGAAAACATACCATACTTTGCAAGATCTGAAATTCTCACAGCAATGTTCATGAAAATTCATGTCTCAGTCATGAAGCCATGTTGACTGGTAGATAGTTACTGAAGTTTTGGAGGGGGGGTCTGCTGCACCCACCTTCAGGGCATAAGCAGTCCAACAAGAGTAAATGGGTTGCTAAGACCCTGAAGACAGATACAACAAGCCCTTCCTAAATGCTGGTAAATAGTTAACACTCGACTGAGTGGCATATCACAGAAGACTGGAATCTTTAACCCTACAGACTTGTTGCCCTACTAGTTATTGTGACCCTTCAAACTTTCACCTTTATGAACTACACAAACATCTCCTTTACTACATATGATATACTTTCTTGTTCCTATTATCTCAGTTCTTTCTGCAATCGGTCTTCACAGTGTGACCATGCTGCGTGATGCATAGACACGTTCAACAGCACTGTGCATTTGTATTAGTTCACTGAACTACTGGATCTTATAAAACTATTAACATTTCATAGCTCTACCACAATATGGTAAAGAAACACAGTGAAAATGCAGATTACTATGACACATAATTTACACAGAACCACTTGGATGAAGATTTAAGACTTTAAATTTTCCAGTTGAAGTTTATTATATACAAAACAACACATGTTTTAATGTGGTAAAGCTGATTAACTTCTGACAGACATGCTAATGTACACAGAAAACACCCACAGAAATTCATTTTATATATTCAGGCGACAAGGAAATTTACAGCATTTTTACAAGACATGATTACAAGACATTATCTTTGTTTTATTTTTTTACAAAATGCCATTTATTTCATAATTTTATATTTTCCCGTTTAAATAATACATTTTTCATAAACTGTGCCCTAAAATTGAAATACCCACCCTCACCAAATAAATATTAAAATAAGTAAATAATGGGCGATAATATTTCCAGACAATGGTTTCAAGGTCACTGCATAATCTGATCAGAGAGAGGGAAAGCAAAAAAATAGGAATAAAAAAGGAAGAAAGAAAGAGAGAAACGGAAAACTGAAAGATTAACAAGAATATGGTGGGTATGACAGGCTCCAAGACTTGGCATGAAAAATATGAAGTGAAGTCAGTTACCTATGGCAAGAGAGGAGTAACATAAACACAGTGAGATAACGCAAACTGATCACTGACAATACACCATTCAACCTTCTTCCAATTAGCATTACAAAATGGAAAACTGCAGTAAAGAAATTATTCAGATTATATAGCTCAAAGATGAATATTACAAACCTATTATTAACACAATAAAACTGCATATCTAATTGAAAGGTGTGATTACATATTACACATACATACTAAGAATGAAAGACATGTGCATATTGTAAAAACTGACACCACACCAGAAGACACATGAAATAAACTCATCAAGAGATAGAAGATACAAGAATCATTCTCTACGGAAATTGATAAGTACCATATTTACTCAAATGCAAGACAAGGTTTCCCCCCTGAAATTTGGCACCAAAATATGTGAGGATGTCTTTAATTCAGGTATGAGGTGCCAAACTGTACTGCACAAAACTGGATCACTCCAAACTGGACCATGCAGAGCCAACACAAGGCCTGCATCACCAAATTGTCATGTGAGATTTGTGCTGTTCAGGGATATTACACATCACAGAGTGGTAATTCCTTACCTACATTTTGGGGCAACATATCAGTCCCATCTTCAAAGGTCAACAAATCAAAACGAGAGAACAGACAATGACTGAGGCCAATTGACACAATATTTTTTGGGACATTGTCCATCATCTAATTTTTTAAAGAAGCACAACATCTTGGAAGCTGGCTCTGTTTCTGTTTTCAGGCAAAGAAGCACGTAACCTCATGTACCCCTTAAACCAAACTATTCTCAATCACTGTGCACCATCAAAACAGTAACTTGTTGAGTACCTGAGAACAAATCTAGTCCAAAGGTAGTAAAAGGTAAATGGCAATTGAAAAATTAAAAACAAATACAACGCTCAAAAATGAAACCTGGTCCAATCCACAAATTAAAAAGCATAAAGAGCCAAGAATTCACACTGATCAGACCATACACACAACAAAAATTCCAGAAAACAAGTCTGTAAAATTCTTAAAACCACTAACCCAATCTGTGGAGCAAATTTTGAATCTTCTTCGTGGGTTTGTATAAGTTTACACACCAAGAAATATAAATGTATTATTTAGTCAAGGTAGATCATAACAGTATGGCAGCATATTTCACCAGCAGTGACTGTGAAGGGGTTTAAGAAGTGCTGCATATCTAATGGAACGGATGGGACTGATGACGATGTCTTTTGGAAGGGTAGTGCAGAGGACTGGAATGTAAAGAGTTAGTTTGAGGAAGATGAAGGCACTCACTGTGAAGATGGAGACAGCAACACTGATTGGTAAAGGTAGACAATATCTGACATGCTTTGTGTATGAAGTGTATGCAATTAATATTAAAATATTTTTATTGTCAGAGGTTTTATTTCTGGGGGGTTATCTTAGATTTGGATCAATACATTTTCCCTTGGGGGGTCATCTTGGATGTCTTGCATTTGGGTAAATGCAGTATTATGATACACATTGTGTATAGAAGGGCACTGAGTTACTTAGTAAATTAAATGACAATCGCTTTAATATCAACTGAAATTCCATATTAAAGTTTTAAATGTGATTGCTCGATTAATATTTCTGTAAATCTAATTCCAGTGCCACTACTTTAAAACCCCCCACCATTTAATCACTTCCTGTTGGGTTGCTTATTCTCACTTGCCAACTCTATTCCCACACTCTGAGTCGTAGATGTCATGAGATCCCTAGGTCACATGCCGTCACTCTGCATATTTGTGTATACTAAAAACAGTTGCAACAAGTAAATTCAGAAAAAAGTTTCCTCATGCAACAGTTCCACATGGAAAAGCTATTTATAAATAAACAACAAGCTTTGGATCAACAGGTTCAATTTTACACAGCAAGAGAACATGCAGAAGGAAGACACATGCTGAGAACGAACCAACTGGCAATTAGTGCTAGACAGGAAACATTTCTAAGAAAACTGTTGGCATGATTTTCCTCACATCTTATGTTTTTCCAAACACCACCTCATAAAACCTGAACTTGATCAAATTAATGTTGATGGCTATAGACTTGGTGCTGCATATTGTAGACAAATTGTAAAAAGAGGTGGTGTTTTTATATTTGCCAAAAAAAAACCCTGATTTGGGTAAATATTGTAAAGATCAAGACATAGAAGTTTGTGTGTTAAAACTAAAATCAACCTTCTTCAATGTTTGTATAACGGCAGTCTACAGGGCACCCACTGGAAATTTTAACTTGTTTCTTAATAGACTGGATGACATAATCAAGACACTTTATAAATTTGACTTACAGCTCATTATATGTGGTGAGGTAAACATAGACTATCTTACAGATAATAATAAAAAAAGACAGCTTGATGCAGTGCTTCTGACTTACAATTCATCGGCTATAGTATATTTCCCCACTAGATCTCAAGGTTATTCTAATACTGCTATAGATAATATATTTATTGACACCTACAAATTTATACATTTTACTGTTTCCCCTCTACATAATGGATTATCAGATCATGATGCTCAAGTGTTAAAAATAAACGATGTAGATATTCAATTACAAAACCATCGTATTTATACCATCAGAAATAAAATAATTATTCAACAGAGGAATGTAAATCAGACTAAGTTATGAATCTTGGATCAGTATCTTCAGTTGCAATGGAAATATAGATACAGATATATTGTTTAACTTATTTCACAATAACTATCTAAGGTATTTTATACTAGTTTTCCTTCTCATAAAATAATTGAGAGAAGTAACAATAATTCCTGGTTAACACCAGGTATAAGAATTTCTTGCAAGCACAAAAGATGTCTTTATTTACTTACTAATGACAGTGATGATGTTATTCCAAAAAATTACTAAAACAGTATTGTAAAACTTTAACTAGTGTTATTAAAGAAGCAAAAAAAATATGTATAATAACAGAATTATTAACTTTACCAATAAAATGAATACAACTTGGAACACTGTAAAAGCAGAAACAAACAGACTAAAAGAACCTATAACTACAACTATTAACAACAATCAAAACTCTCCTGAAGCTTTTAATAAATATTTTTTGCCAATAACTGAAAATATTTTTCAAGATGTTAGATGCACCAACAAACAAGGTCACAACATTAACAAAAATCCAAACTATTACTTGCTAAACCTATTTCATAAACCCTTTCCTAGTATAAAGTTTAAAAATGCATTACCTAGAAAAAGTGAAAAAAATTATTAACTCCTTAAAAATAAAGGAATCCTCTGGCTATGATGAGGTTTCTACAAAGATATTAAAGATTAGTGCTTCTTTTATTAGTTCTCCTTTGAGTTATACATGTAATACTTCTATGCTCTCTGGAACTTTCCCTAGTAGACTAAAATATGCTATAGTAAAACCCTTAATGAAGAAAGGAGATAAGGAAAAGTAGCCAATTACAGACCAGTTTCTTTACTAACCTCATTTTCCAAGGTCTTTGAATGAATTATGTATGACAGACTATTAAAACATATTGAGACCAATAATATTTTAGCTTTTGAACAATTCGGTTTTAGAACCTCATCAACAGAAAAGGCCTCATATAAACTAAATGACGATATCTTAAATGTGCTCAAAAACAGAATGATGGTTGGAGGCATTTTTTGCGATATACAGAAGGCTTTTGATTGCATTAATCACAACATATTACTAACAAAATTAGAGGTTTATGGAATAACAGAAATAATCTACAAACTACTGAAATCTTATCTTAAAGGTAGATATCAAAGAGGGGTCTTAAATAATTATTCCTATAGCTCATACTCAAACTGGGGTGAAACAAGGCCTGGTGTACCTCAACAATCAATACTTGGTCCATTACTTTTTCTACTTTATATTAATGACTTGCCACAAATAACAAATGAAAATTCTAAAATTGTATTATTTGCAGATGACACTAGTATGGTTATAACTAACCCTAACCCTTTAAATTTTGAAAAAAAAAGTGTACATAAAATCATTCAGGACATAAATGAATGGTATAATACAAACTTGTTATCATTAAACCTGGATAAGACACATTTCGTACATTTTGTTACTAAGAACAGCTCTTCAATTGATCTTAATATTATGCATGGCAATAACAAAATAGCTAATGTTTACAACACAAAATTTCTTGGCCTGACATTAGATAACACACTTTCCTGGAGAACTCACATAAATACCATTATACCTAAACTAAGTTCAGCTAGTTTTGCATTGACAGTAGTTAAGCCATTCTTGTCCCTAGATTCACTGAAAATGCTATATTATTCCTACTTTCATTCCGCAATGACTTACGGGTTAATATTCTAGGGGAATTCCCATCATAGTAACATTTATTTTCAGACTACAAAAAAGAATTATTAGAGGGATACGAGGTAGAGATTCATGAAGAGAACATTTTAAGAAGTTAAAAATATTACCATTACAATCTCAATTTGAAACTTTTGCTTTTTGTGATCGATAATGGGGATTATTTTAAGGTGAACTCTGAGATACACAACATCAAAACTAGGAATAAATTGAATCTACATCTGCCAGTATATCAGAATGGAACATATTACACTGGGATTAGGGTGTTCAATAGTCTGCCTTCTCAAATAAAGGAACTACGCCATAATAGAAATTAATTTAAATGTGCTTTCAAAAATTTCCTGTATTTTCACTCATTTTATACCCCTTGGATTAATATTTTAGTTGTAATAAGATTTAAAACATTTACTATTATTTAGCTATTTTTTATGTTCTAAAGTTTCATCTTGAGAATTGTTGACCTATTAATTAAGTTTAAATAATAACATATTATAAAATTGTACAATTGAAATGTATGTTTAAATTAGTACATATTGTCAACCTTTTGACTACTTCTGATTCTACAGAGGCTGCATTGTATTTTACCTTATTTTAGACTGCTTGTGTCTACTGTAATGTATTGTAATACTCATTGATGGAGTTAAATGGAATTGACATGTTCTATATCCTATGGGTTACAACCCCCTTCTGGATCAGATGAACAAAAATAAATTGAATTGAATGACACAGGTTTAAATCACAGAAAGACACTACATTTTGGTAAAATTAAGCCTCACAATTATAGAGTTTAATCTCTATTCCCAAATTCATAAGGCTCTCATGGTTAATGATCACCAGTGAAACAATATATCAAAATAATATAACAGCCACAATAAAAATATTCCTTTAAACTTACGCTACACCAAATCCGTCTCTAACAACAGGCCCAAATCCTCCAGCTCTGACTGATGGTGACATAAGTGTAGAAGTGGAAATTATATTGTAATTTATGGCAGCATATGCTGGGTCTTGGAAGATAGCAGGCAATTTTCCTCCAGACTTCTCAGCCAATTTATGAAGTCCAAACAGATGGCGATCAAACCCTTCACCTATAAAACACAGAAAATATATTTATATGAAATAAGTTATGTTACAATATATATGTTACTACACATGTGTGTCCAGAATTTACTTCTCTACTTCGAATACCATGGTGGACTCAGGAAACACGCTGAGCTTAAGGGTAACTAAGATATACAGCAGCCAAATGCAGTTGTAAATGTAACACATTTACAAGCCATCAAATTCATATGTTTCCCTGAGAAATGCTGTCTACAATTGCATGTTCTGTCCACAGGTACAATTAGACAATAAAGAGAAAACTGGCATTAAGCTAAAGTAAAGGTATGAGGGTGTCATCAAAAAATGAAGTGGCCTGCCTTCTAACAATGTGTGACCAATGCAAGACATAAAACGGAGACAATGGGACACTTGTGGAATCACACACACAGCTGTGATTCAAGGAGGTTGTTGGAAAACTGCAGCCAAAGATTATTTCAGTTACATAACTGTTAAAATATTCATGTATAAGTACACAAAATTGGTAAGATACTCAAAATTAAGGGGCACCAGAATAGCAGAGCTGGTATAGTGACTCACTATAGGCTGGAAGGTACACAGATCAAATCCCAGTGGGGATGTTTTCCTGCCATTCTACTTCAAAATACTGGAAAGTTTGAATTTTACCATGGCAACAAAATGTTATTTCCAAAACACTGTTCTTAATAATCTGCACACACCCCATTATCTGGAAAACATGGTACCACAAAAGCACTGCAGTATGCAAGTGCTTACATAGGCTCACATTTATTTACTTACACTGTCCCTTGCAAACCAAACACATTAATTTAGAGCCATGAAGTGGAAAATATATTAAAAAATTCAAAATAAAAATCTGTAATGAAAATAGGTTAAAGATTTAGCTCGATAAAACCTACTTAATTTACAATTTTAAAACTGCATACTCAAGACACATTACATGCAAATGAATTTCAATCAAACTGTAAATCACAACTTTCAAACATGATTCTCAAGCATGTGACAACAAAAGCTCAGCACTGGAAATGAAAAATCCAGAATGTCTTTGAAATTAACACATATGAATATTACCCATAGCAGCTTCTTTTGTGAGAGTAACATGAATTTCTGAACACTTCTTAATCATGGCAGCTAATTCCAGATTACTTGGCCGCTTAGAACTATTCATAGCTTCACAGACAGCCTGGAAATAAACACACGGCAGTTGTAAGGAATTTATGCACCACTCAGCTTTGACATTAATCTAATATTACAACCAAAACAAAGGGAAATTTTAACGTAGCATAAGGTAAGACAGCAATTATAAAATATGGTTTGATTCACATTTATTCCATTTTCAATTTCTTAATTACACACCTTAGTATTAAGTACAGTAAAATTAACATCTTTACAGAGAAGTTTATAATATTTACAGAGGAATGTATGAGTCAATAATTCTGATACTTAAAAGGAAAACTGTGGAGATAATCAAGTTGCTGGTTGTATCACTTTTAACCTGCTAACCACAGAATATGCCTGAAATGACAGGCAAATGTCCTAAAGAAGGATGGCATACCTATAAACAGAAATCTGGTTCATAACTGTTTCACAGCTATGCCAGGATTCTGTAATACTTCACTATTTTTATTCTCTACAACTGCAATTTCTCCCATTTCCCACACTAGTTCCATTTTTCCATGAACAAAAAATACCATATTACTTTTAATTTAAGATGCACCTTTTTTTTCAGGATTTCTCCAAACTGAAAAGTAGGGTGCGCCTTAAACTTGAGGTACAATTTTTCACTATTCAGAAGTCCTGACAACATCATTTTCCTCTAGATCAAGTGGATTTGCTAAAAAAAGTGGTAACTTTTATGGACAGTGAAATGTATTAGCTTGCAACAACTATTGAGTCAGACACTTTTAATTTGTCAATAAACTCCTTTAAAACACACTTAGTCCTTCCTAATTATCATTCAATTTTTTTTTTCCTTGAAACCCCTGTTTAAAAGTTGAGTATGTCTTAAATTCAAAGTAATATAGTACGTAAAACTTAACATATGGTATGTCCAGCAAATACTAGAGTAAAAGGTATGGGTATTAACACCACAAAACAGTAAATTTCACAGTACCAAACAAAAATAAGAAAGTGACTAGTACATGTCATTGTACATATGACTTGAGAATAGAAGTGGGTGAAGTTCATTAAACAATGGTCTATAAAGAAGTCTGACACTTGTCATACATTTCTGAAGTATGAAGAAAGAGGAATTTTAATAAAGCCTTACACAAACAAAATGTTGCGATTAATAGCAAATACAATCACGTAACAAAACTTCAACTCGTTATGTCTACTTCCTTCAGAAATATGGGGAGGGGGAAATACATCAAACCACTAAATAAGAAGCCAGTTTAAATTTTATTTTGACCCAAATATTTTGAAAACTTCAGAAGCTATGCACACATATGCTTTCACTAAAGGCTTTTACCAGAACAGAGTAGCCACAAAAGCCAATAATACAGTGTATTTTCCCAAAACAAAGGGAATCAAATCTAAGACTACCCTTGAAAATAATGTATAAAATAGAAGTAAAAATTTAAGTTGCTTGTGCAAGTCCCAGTCAGTGACTGTAAGTAAACCACCTTTTAACCCATAAAATTCTATAAATAAACAGTTCTTAGATTATGTAAATAAAGAATGAACAGTATGATGTGTGGTCAGTTTCCTCAATCAAATTAAAACCCATCCCAAAATCAAATGTGTCAACATAACCAATCAACCAGACCACAAAATATCACAGTATCTATCCCCCATATCACACTGAAAATTGTCCTGTTGTTGAAATTCTGGCTTCCTTAATTATTCAAAATGCATGTGTCTGCTTAAAACCCACCTTTGTAGCCACTGTGCATGGTCTGAGAGTTTCTGTTCTTCCATGTTTGAAAGCTGCTGTACTACTAGACTCATATGTAGACACAGTCCTCCCTGTTTGCTTGTGGAATGCCATCTAAAAGTTTCAGAAATAAAACTGGTAATCAACTAAACCTAAATATCCCTAGATGTAATTTCTCATAAAACTGAATATCATCAATGTTACAAAAAATGACTGTTACACATTACATGTAGTACAATGCTAACTCAGTTTCTGTAACACCTCTTAAAACTACCACCTTCAGCACACACTCATCCTAGCATGTATGCACACGCACACACATTTGCAACAGTAGCAGAGATCACACACCCATAATAAACAGAGCAAGCTGCAGCTACACAAACTTTAAAAAAATTTATAAATTTCTCTTACCTGAAAAGTCAGCTGCATGAGTGAATCTGGACTAACTCCAAATTTCCTGCAGTCCTTTCTGCCGTACTCTGGAACCTCAATGTAATTTATGTCAAGTGAATTGCAGAATGTCTCAAAATTTTTCTTGCCTTGAGATATGTAAGCTTTTGCTTTATCATCCAATTTGAATTCTGGTAACAAAACAGAAATAAATAGTGGAATTAAATACACCGAAAATAATACAAAATGTTACAACACAATGGTCCAAAATCCTCCAGCAGTGCAGTCTTTTCTATAGATACAACATCTACAGTTCATGGGCCACAAACAACTTTTGATCCCACATGACCATGCAATATTAATTGAGATTTAAAGTCCCCCATACCCAGACAATAAATCTTAGCTGCCTATTTCAAATATGACCACCAACCCTGCAGCAACAAATTTAAAAGTCCCTAACTCTGGATGATACAGGGAGACATTACTGTTAAATTTTTATTGCAGTAGAATTGCAGACCACCTCATGCATATCATAACCACTCCACTTTACTTCTATTACATAAACTATGCTTTGTATGAGTGTTTGTGTGCCATATAAAATCAACCTGCAAGCCTGCACTTGACCACCCAACAACAATAAAAACTACAACCAGGAAACAAGATCAAACTGAATTAAAATTACATTAAATCTTGTTGTAACAGTCAATATATCATAATGTGTTTCAGATGTACCTCCCAGTAAAGAACCAGATGATCATATAATTGGTGAAAGTGAGATTCTGCCAAGTGAGTTTTCAGTTTTTGGTGTCTAAGACAAGTTATTCTTGCTGCCTCTGCTAATGTTGGTTGTTGGTTCTACACCTGGATACCTAAATGCATTACACAGTTCTTGGAATTAATAAATATAGAATTGAGGTGAAAATGGCTAATTTTAGCTGAAACATGTAGTCACAGTTCATATTAGTCCATAAAAACAATTGCTATTGCACACATTAATACAATAGCTGAAGAAATTTAATTTATTCCTTTGCAGCAAATAAACTTAGCAGAATGAATCAAGTAAATACAATGATAAAAATGCTTCATTCACTTCAAACATATCATAACTTATATCACAAATACACAAATTCTCCAAAAATCTATGCACGATCTCCAAATTCTAACCACCAAAGGGGTGAAATGAAGCAAGTTCCATAATGAAGACTCACAAATATAATGTGCCACCATACAAAATTTAGTTGCATGGCAACCTGGTGCCTTGGATTTGTGCATCAATGACTTACAAGACAAACTAGAAACTGAAACAGCAAGAAAAAATTTTGGATCCAACTTGAGAGAAACAAGTCTGATTCATCTATAATAAGGACACAAAATACTCACCTAATTTCTTGACCAAACTCTCTGGTCTACAGTTGGATGGCTTCGAGTCTGGGTGAATCTGTGGATTCTGAGAACTATCTTTCAACATGTCTTGAAAATATCGAAGGACAGCAACTCCATCACCCCATGAATGTTCAAAGTTCAGTGCAGCATGTCCATCCTTGGTTATAATCAATGAAAATGACTTATCAAACCATCTAGAAAAGCAAGTATTTTAATATTATTACCTTTCCAAACCAGCATCAACTGCAAATGAACACTGCTGTCAATACCTTTCACTTTCTGTTCTAAGAGCACCCTTTTTCACATATAAGAATAAATCACACATTAATGCCAGGAAATTAAAGACTTTTTAAAGTTAACATACTACTTTGCAATGTGCAAAAACTGCATATGGTAGAGCTACTGTGTCCTCTTTCACCTGGACATGTCCTCTTTTTGACCCAGAAATTTCTGTCCAGACAGATATTTTAAATTTGTAGAAATTTCAGGGTTTTGATCATTAGTTATTTCTTAGAAAGTGTTTATATTTTAATAGCCTTGAAAAAAAAATACATATATTTCTACTACGTCCTTAACAAAATAAATAATTATAATATGCTATCGACATCTGAGAAAAAAAAACATGATCAGCAGTTAACTTTTGAAATATCTCAGTACACTTCCAAGCTCAAAACTTGGTGAAAAACATGCATGCAAAATGTCTCCCTCAGAATTTCATACTCATTCATTCATTAACAAACAGATGTTGAAAGGGACTTTTTATCCTGTGTTCACTGGTATGTCCTTTTTTCTTCTCTTTCCTTGCAATGGATATACAGTAACCTTAATGTACGGTTTTGTTGACTCTGATATTGGGAATCCCATATGCATTTCAAATGCAGTTTTCTATTTCTACTTCCCACAAACAGACAGTAAATGGATACAGAATATAATTTGTTAGTCTATGAACTTAATGAGAATTGAAACTACATTAATCTCCACATTCACACTGCATGTTCATGAGTAACAAAACTTGATGACTGAAAATCAGCCCTGTTGAAATAGAACATAAGTTCTGTGTTAAACATCTGCACACAACACTCAACAACAATTTTTATAGTAAATACAAATGTGTGCAAAAAAGAATATATTAATAATGTTCTATAAACATATAAATGTGGTCTGTAAACAAATTCTGCATTATCAGTCTACACATGACACACATCACAAGGAAATGTTAACGCATTAAAGTACACTGTTGGTATCAAAAAACAGAACTACAGTGTCAGTGAACCATGAAAACATGTAATTTTACAATTACAGTGGACATTCCCATAACTGTCTCAACTATAATTCTGGCTTAACTGCCTTGATTCTCAAAAAAAAATAGGGATCAGTTTCCCATTGACTCATAGGGGCACAGCATGATTAAGCATCCAAACCAACCTAAAACATCAAAATGAAACCGAAACAAGATTAATGTCCCCCTCCATCCCTCTTCATTTGGATATAGCATTGGAAAGAAACCTAAAATACAAGAAAAGAAGGGAAAACCATATACATAAAGTATATAGTCACAACAAGACACCATTCACCACTGGACAAATACAATGGGAAGAAAAATGAAATATACGGAAAATAAAAGCTATTTTTTTTTGTAAAACTACATAAAGAATAAAAAAGTCACTTAAAACCATAAGGTGATTGAATATTTTTTAAAATAATCCACATTTGAAATAAAAACCTTCCACTTACAACAAGAAAAGCAATTATCTGTAACATATGAGAATGTGACATAACACATAAGCACAACAACACGTAGATTAATGTTATCAAAAAAATAAAATTTAATGCATGTAGACATACTGTAGAAACCAATAATATTTGTTTTTCCAGTTAATTAAGTTGTGTTGGATTGTTTATTTAGTTTGAAAAAAATACTATTTGTTAAAGTAATTATTTGTACTTCTCACTGAATCTAGTGCACTGTGCTTAGTATTGTAATATATCTACCTCAGCTCCAGCAGTTTCTAACACAATATATACAGATAACTAGCTCTTTCACATTGTAGGTACTGCTACAAAATCACCTATGTTTTGTAAAGCCATGATAATTCCTGTCATTACAGTATACATGGATGATTACTCTTAAAAAATCATTGCAACACCTGCTAAAATGAAGATTCACTGTCACTGGTGACTGTGATTCTTACACAGTTTATAGAATGGCGGCAACTACAATGTGCAATGATGTTATAAATCCAAAATAGCAGTAACAACCAGGCCCCATACAAAGTTATACAGCGAACAGTGTAATTCAATTAAGGAAGCAGCAATTAATTACAAAATGAGAGAGAATGAGGGACAAGTTCATCCATGTGAATGCTGTAAAAATCCGTTCATGCCAGCAGGATCTCGCCATATCACCACATTAACACTCCTATTATAATTGCAGATCTATGCCTTACTAGAATCAGGAGTTTTCTTTATGATTAAGTCTCAAAAATGGAGACATTTATTGATATGCAAATTTTGGTGCATATTATAAAGCAGGATAAAGAACTTGTAGCATACAATACACTAACTATACTCAAAATTTTACCTAAATTACCTGCATACTGGAAAGATATACAGGCAGATACGGTTTTTCCTTTACACTGAGCTCGTTTTATGGTTAACCTTTTGGCGCCGGAATTATTTTTTTAAACTTTAGCACATCCTGTATATAAAATGTGAATAAAACAGGAACCAAATAAGTTAGAATTATGTAACAAACTGCATTTTGAAGAGAAAAAAAAAACGGAGAGTATATACCATGTTTAAAATATTCAGTACCTATATTTGTTGAATAAATACATAAAATGCAGCATTTAGAGGTTAGCAGTGCAGTACGACCACTATAGTCGTCGTTAGGCATCAAAGGGTTAAAGCAGTTTCTTGCAGACACCATCTCTACGACAGACCATGGGATATCACATATGTACAGGTTTTGAACCAAAGAAATTATGGCTGATGACTTATCCACTAGGTACATAAAGATGTATCAACTACTCCAGATATTTAGTGTTGATAATAAGAGTGAATGTTAGAAAATGTGTTTAATTCACTTGGAAAAAGAGACAAACTTAAAAAATTTGCCTAAACAAAACTTCATTCATCATAAATCTGGCACAGATTGGATGGAGCCATGTCCCTGTGTTTGACTTTTCATTGATCTGGGCACTAGGCTAAACATGTGGCCACTTTATAAAAAAACTGTATAAGTAAGAGGTTAGTATTCCAGTCATTCTTTCAAAGAAGGGGGAAAAAAAACAATAAAAATGTATAAAATTTGTAGGAAACCTTCAATATGAGACCATTTTGGATGCTTGTTACTTAACAACTTAGATACTGAAAGGAAAATAAAAAAAAGTACATTATAGTAATAAGGTGCTAAGAATGTAATGGGACAATGCAGGTCAGTCTGTAGTCATTTACCTGTTGCATCCATCGCTGTGCAAGAAATGGTGCAGCAAAAAGTAAAGGTTACCAGCAATTTCAACATTATCAAAGCACAACGTAAAGACGCCTGAATCAATTAAAGAAAATACTTCAGCATTGCCTATACTTTCAAGATGTTGCCTTGCTTTGGCCCATGTATTCCTGTTTTCAGTAGTTAACACCCCAATTGGGTACTCAGCAGGAGGAGATGCATCATCCAAAATGTGCTTCAAGCATGCCAAAAGATCAGTTGGCTGTAGAATGTTACCTGATAAACAATAAATAATACATTGTTACATGAGAGATACAACTGTATTAAGCTATGTTTGAACAGTGTTTGCTGTGAAAATGACTGTATCAGAACAATGACCATATAGCTAGGTTTACTACACATCACAACAGCTGTGTGACAGATAAGAATGGATCAATGATGGAATCCTCATCAGCAGACAAAAAATACACATTCTAAGAAAAGCCTATGCCTTTGACACTTTTTCTGTCACAGTACTATTCCAACTGCCAGGACTGAACCAAGCTTTTGGTGTGTTTAATGAATGTCTGCCTCACTAATGCAATAGCAATGCTTCTCAACTGCTCCTTGAATGCTATGGACAATTCCGTTTCAGAATGTGGGCTAAAATGCCAAAATTTTGAAACTTCTTATGCTCTCCATTTTTAAGATGAAGTGACTACCCAGCGGTCCCTGCTCATACCAACAGCACAAGTGAAATGGATGATGGGAACTGCTCCACAAGAAAAACAGACTACACAGCAGCGGCGAATTGCTGTGAAATTCCCTATTTCCTTACAATGCTTTATTTATTGTACACCTTTTTTTAACTGACTTCAACACCACTATGTCCCTAGTAGGACCTCCCTTTCTACCAATCTCTTTCTCTTCAGATCTACAGGGTTGACTTAGTAGTTTTTCTGCTGCTCTTTAGGAATATTTGTATGAATACCAAAATTAACCTTAACTATGAAAAAAATAAACCTCTTGTTTATTACAATCAATATGAAACTTAAAAGGTGACTTTTCAACTATTATGATTCTTTAATGCAATGACAGAAATAGATCTCTTCTGCTCTTACTGCAAATTGTTACATGGTATTTCAGCATGTTTATACAAAAGACTAGAACAATGGACTGGTGTGTGTGTCTGTGCATGTGCGCATGCAAGAGAGGGGGGGGGTGGGGAGAGAGAGAGACAGTGACAGTGGAACTGTGAAAGTAACCACATACATCACTGAAGGATGTTAATACTGCATTAGTGTTCATCACATGTTCGGAAGGAATAAACGTACTAAATCTTCTTAAAGGGAACATACAACTTGGGAGACTAACATATAGATGAAAGGCCCCTATTACACTAGACCTTAAAGAAACAAGATATGAAAGTGTCAACTGAAATGTGTAATCTATGACACAGACTAGTGCTAAGCTCTTGTAACGCCATAACAAAGCTTAAAAAAAAACAAACAAAATAAAATGTGAGAGATTTGACCCACCACTTTCAGCTTCTCATGAAGGACTCTGCTCTACTGTCAGTTAATCCCTGACACTCAACAGGTTACTCTTTTCAAGGCATATAAATTCCCCCAGCAGTCATAACACTTTGAGTCACAACAGCTTTGCTGCTTCATATGTCATCACTAATTAACAATCCATTCAGAAGCAACAACTTACAGGTTTGACACTCTCTGCTGGACAATTTCGGTCACAGTACTGTTTCGTTCAATTTTTCTCTCTGCCATGTGTGCTACATGTGTCATCCATCTCATTTCATTGATCTAACTGCCCTAACTTATACTATTCTGGATCCCCTTATAATGCGGTTTACTTTTGTCTCCTTATTTCCTTTCATTTATGTCCAACATCAGGCATGCTGCAAGACTTCAAACACAATTAAAACTGTTTGTAGATGACAAAATAATGTCCTACAATTTGACAATTAGGACCATGGCAACTTACAGCACTCATATTCATTGTAGTTGTTTTACTATATCTTGCAATTTTGGTACGAGGGTTTCTTACTTACATGACAGAGCATGTTGGATAGATTCTGAACCTCAGGATGGAAGCAAGCTTGCTTTATTTGTGTCTTTTCCCAAACAGCATACATTTGGTGGGTCATGAAGGATAAGGAAGGAACATGCACTGAAAGGCAAAAACCAGCATCTCTGTGGTAAATGAGGGAAATTACATGAAGCCTATTTCTGTACAAGTAGCATGAGGATGAAACACAGTAATTTTTTAAACAGCAGACAGTTTACTTATGAAATATCTTTTCATATTCTTAATTTGTGAAAGAGTCATTAAACAGAATCCATCTCTGCCACGTGATGTCTGAAACTTACCATCTTTATCAAAAACATCAAAAATATAAAAATTTCCTCCTTTCATCACAACCATGTGCTTGGCAGATTCATTTTGAAAGAGAGCATCTTTGTCAATTTTTGGTATCCTTGCTGTATTGAATAAACTTCCATACTGGGACATATCCAGTGGAAAAGCCTACAATTTAATAAAGCAGTAGGTGTAATATATGTCATGCATTTAGGCACAAACAAAACACAAAAACCTGCAGACTTCTGCAGAAACAATACACACATAACAAATTTTCAATCAGAACTACGGAAGTTGGGTATCAAAGACAAATAATTCTAAGGTCATTGATTACAAACATGCCTATTATTTAAAGACATAACTGACCTTTGTGTCTACTTAAAAAATATTCTCTTTAACATCCTCTCATACCCAAGAAATCAGGAAAAGGATATAACACAAAAAATGTTCAATTTTTTTAAAACTGAAGAATAAAAAACCAACTAGATGCCACTTATTATTTTATTGTACTTCTTATAGGCTCAACATGTTTCGGGCATTACTATGCCCATCATCACGAGCTCGCGATTACGATGTTCATTACCACATCGGTCATTTCGTTCTTGGTTTGCTGTATGTTGGAGGTTAGGTGCAGTTAGGCTGGAGTACTGTCCAGACTGCAGGTAACCTCAAACATACAGCAAACCAAGAACAAAACGACCAATGTGGTAATCAACATCATAATCGCGATATCCTGATGATGGGCATAGTAATGTCCGAAACATGTTGAGCCTATAAGAAGTACAATAAAATAATATGTGGCATCTAGTTGGTTTTTTATTCTTCAGTTAGCACAATGATGCACGGTCCAATAAACATCAGGTTCAATATTTTCCTCCTCCTTTCTATGTTACATACTAGTTGCACAGATAAACAGTTAAAAATTTTGATGCAGGCATACTTGGTATATCCAGGCAGTATTAAAGTCAAAGACAAGGATGTGATGAGGAGCAAATAACATACCAGCCTGCATGATATAGCATTCTGATTTATAATACAACACAATACTGAAAGAGCAAACAATGAATAATGAAATTTGCTTTCTTTTTTTTTTTTTT
>Ga0123357_10002627_pt1 | contig 20183 bp, 14 predicted proteins | sample TergutEmb28metaG_FD_89873 | JGI IMG/M metagenome (GOLD analysis project Ga0123357, IMG submission 89873) | Embiratermes neotenicus P4 segment gut microbial communities from Petit-Saut dam, French Guiana - Emb289 P4 | ecosystem: Host-associated > Arthropoda: Insects > Digestive system > Gut ... | reverse complement strand
CTTCAAAATAACCAATTTTATGTGCAATATTTCTGTGCGTACTTCACAGATAACTTGACACATGTTTATTTTAAAAAACCAAAGATTTAAAATTATTTACGGGAAAATCTGTACTTGGTGTAAGAATCATGAAAAATACAGCACCTCTTGGGAAAGAGAACACGAATGTTACAGTAAATGGTACACAAACTTACCATTCGTCTGTAATTGGACAAAAAGTATAATACATACTTCCTACACTTCAGTAATTTACAGATACTAATTAATTGTTAGAATGAAAAAAGTAATATGATTCAGCGTATTTTGAAATTAGTATTATAAAAGAGATTCTAAATATCGAAACCTCTTAAGCAATGTCGATATAAATACAACAATAGTTTGACATAAGCCTTTAGTCTCATCTGTCTTACCTCTGAAGTGTGTTATTTAAAGACGCTTCCTGTAGTGTCGGTGACTAACAGATAAATGTGTATGAAGAAAACTGGAATGAGTCGGATACACACATTTAATTACCATAATGCTTTGCAACTCCTTCCAACATTTTGTTCTTTGACTTATAGTTAACAAATAACTTTCTGTGGAATGTTACGCTGCTTCTGAATTCATTTTTGAGAATTCAAACTATGTGGTGAATGATCCAGATTGAGCTATTCTGCGTCGCTCTATTCAAACACTCTGAAGCTGCTGCAATTTCTATTCTTATTACCACGCTGGAGATTCTCATGTAGGTGCGTGTCTGTTTGAACACTTTACAACCCAGTGGTTACTTTACGTAACTTGAGGCTTGCCTTTCGATAATTGTACTTTACGAGTACGAAGTGCATTCATGAATTGTGTATCTTTCTCATAAGAAAGAGGGATTATTTCCCTATACAGGTATAAGTGAATGGATTTCATAACCTAGACGGAGTGTGTTTCCTGCACGGCATGATATCAATCAGGCTATTGTCATAAAAGAAGTAAGTTCTTATGGGACGTGATGCCACGTACTTGGCAATATGGATACGAATATTTAAGTATTCAGATGAAAACGTGGATGAAATGAAGAGGTTATGGCTAACTACAGAGTGTCACAACAAGAAAGACATTGTGGATTTTCGTTTTTTTTTTTCAAATCTTTTGAGAATATCACAAATAAAGCATACATACATATACTAAAAAATAGTACTTCTCCCTTTACATCAAGTTATCTACGATTTTACAGGTAAGCGGTTTGGTGTTTCTAATTATTGGAATTGCCGTAGCAGCAGCAGCAGCAGCAAACGATTCTGTCAACGTCGAAAACAGAAATGGTAAGTTCAACTTCTGGTATCGGTAACGTAGCAGTGAAGTCTCTGTGACAGCCTGAAGGAAAGTGAGGAAAGAGCGGTACAAGCACTATTCTTCATAACCTGAACACAAGACTATAGTAGCGGTCAGATTCCTAGGCCGTTATATTGCCCGAAATAATTGCCTGAATCCCTTCAGAATGGGTCAGTGTGGGCCACATAGCCAGTCAGAACGCGCTGGAGAAGAGAATACTCCATACTTGTGCTACAAATCGAACGTAGGTTTGTTGTTATTTCAGCCTTTAGCCTAATCATATATCACCTGCGCTCTCCCGACACCCCCGATGGCACTTAGAGGGTCAATTAAAGTAGTGGTGTTACAGAAATATACACGTAATTGTGGTTTGCGGAGAAGGTCATATTTTCTAATGCCTTAGAAGTTGAAAGTTCTGGATGTACATAAATATTTGAATAACTGAAATAAAGGAAGGCAGTCAAATGAAACCTGCAGGTTTGTACTCCAGTAATTGTTAATCTAAATAACGTATGTTATCTGAGCTACGAAATGCGTCTGTTTAAATTAATGCTAAGCCTATTAGCGGTAGGATTATCTGGATGCTACAGGAGGGTAAAGAAAATCGTTCTTGGTAGTGGTACGTTTAAGAAAAGGTTTCTGGGTTATTAAACATGAATAAAAGGCAACATTAATAGAACTACATAAACCGCTGAACCACCGCCGCAAATACAGACATCAGTTTGTTCATCTGGCCCAGTTAATCAAAACATCTTCACTCCAAATAATTAACTGAGTTATCTTAGACTTTTACAAACAAATGCATTACATTTATAGATTATTCATATTACCACGTGAAATACTTTCAGAACCGTGGTGTCGTTCCAAGTAGATCCACGTATCTTGTGGACTGTTTTATTCAATGACACCCTTATTTGTGTAAATTACCAGTAAAAGTAGCTGCATAGGATTTTTTTCATAAATATTTAAATAACAGAATATATAAACTACAAAAGATAAATTTGTGTTAATATGTCAGCTACTACAATTAGAAAGGTCAGTCTCTGCATGTTTGCCTGCTACACTTTTCTGCTCAAACGCGCATTAAGTAAGTTCAATATTGTATACGAGTTATTCGTACTTTTTGACCTTCGCTTCCGCTGTGTTGACGTTACGGGCTTGCGAAATCATAGGACTGTAATGAGTTTATACGTCCTTTTAGACATTGGCCGCTCATATCAGGGCATGAAATGGTTTTCACGTGCCGTTATATAATCTTATTTCTCAACTGTTCCTATTCTCGATGCTCGAAGCTTTCTTCGGTCTCAGTTCTTTAATCACAGAACACAGTTGATATTCAAATGTTTCTTTGGCTTCGGAGTATTCCGAACAGAGAATACGGCAAATCGATATTAAAGGAGAGGGCGAAGTGACTCACTATAATCAATGGTATTTTTTACAAGGACGTAAAGACAGGCAATGAACATATAACGTAATAATGAGGCGCTTTCCTGCAAAGGTTCTTGAAGTGGAAAAGCAATAAATATTACTTATTAATTATGTGTGTTTGTAGATTAAATTATCCAGCATACAATGCCTACGTTCTATATTGTTATCTGTGGCCTGTTCGGTGCTACAATTCTTTTCCGCTTTATCCTATTAAAGACAAGATTTTATACATATTATTGAACATAACATGTTTACAATAATTTTATCTAAAAGTTTGAACTGAAAAATTTCTTATTCTAAGAAGAATTCAGCACGAAACTAGCACAAATGCACACAGGTGTTAATGTAAATTACACGTTATTCTTGCCAGATTTTAGTGAAACATGAATTTTTTTCGACAGAGTTACAAAAAATACGAAATACTGAAATATTAAAATTTCACGAAAATTCATCCAGTGGGAGACGAGTTATTCCATGCGGACGAACGGACCGACATACAGACACGACGAATCGAGTAGTCACTTTTCACAATTTTGTGAAAGCGCCTAAACATTATTCCTCAACTTTAGGTTTGGATTTTCCTGCATGTCTCGGAAGGCTAATCTAACGTTCGATGTGTGTCTGTTTCAGTGGTTGTTGGTGCAGGCGCAGTGGTGGCCGTGCTTGGTGCGATACAGCTGCTGGTTTCCATTTGCCTCATTATAGGAGCAACAAAAGTAAGTGGCGCTTTTACGTTATTATCCACTCTATGACCCTTCCACACGAAGGGACGTAAATTTTGATAACATTGTGAAGACGCCCGATCCAGTTTCGACTCCAGGAACAGTCTTCGTTTGGATGTAAGTGTCTTATTTAAAACTCATATAAATTTTTATGAAGGTCCGCATCGGCAAGTCAACGTCAATTCTGCTCGATCAACGAATTCCTGCCTTGGGCTATCCGCTGTACAACCATTGTTGGAGGTGTGCTGCTTGAAGAGGAAGGGTATGAGGATCGTGTGACAGATTGGGTATCAGATGGCCAACAGAGTAACTAATGTTTGTGGCGTGGCGCATATTATCTAATCAGCTTCGACCATGAATTCAGGCGATACAGGACTGACTACAAATTTTTTGGCAACGCATGATTAAAGAAAGACAAGTAAAAGTTATTCATCGAATATTACGGAATTATCAATGCAGCGGGCAGGATGTAAATTATTGTGTGTGTGTGTGTGTGTGTGTGTGTGTGTGTGTGTGTGTGTGTGTGTGCTCTGGTGGAACATCAAGTGACCCGACTGAAATAAAACGGGATGTTTTCTGCAACTTCGATATGAAGTATCTTCCCTGTTGTATCCATGCCCTCCTCCCCGCGATATTCCCTGTGATGAAGAAGGATCATTAGAAGACCGAGTTCAATTGTGTTAGCTGTAGCATGAACAGAGATTGCGGTCAGACACCTGAGGAGAATATTTGGACTTAAGAACGAAGATGTAACCAAAACGTATTAAATATTTCTCCATATAAAATTCATACTCTGCACCACCTCTTGCTACGATAAACATGAGGGTTGGGAATAGAGCAATACTGACATATGCGATAAATACATAAAATATTTTAAGCTGCAGACCAAAAAAAAATTACCCTTTAGATATTCTGGACGCAGATAAGAACTTAATATTGAAAGGGATCATTACTGTGTATGGTGCACAAATATTGTGTATAGCGCACAAATATTGTGCATGGTGAACAAATACTGTTCATGGTACACAAATATTGTGTATGGTGCACAAATATTTGAGCGGCACTCTGAAAATAAAAACTTAAAATTTCCATCTGTTTCTTCTCTTTACAGGATATCCCGGCGCTACTGATGTCGTGGATGGTGTACACTATTGTCTGCATGGTTGTGAATATAATTATTTATATCGTCTACGCTGCGCTATACTTTTCAATACAGGATGCCGCTAATGGTGTCGGAAGCATTGTAGGAACTCTCATATACGTCTGTAAGTAACTTTCTAGCTGAGTAAAATGAGCACCTCCAGAGTTGGGAACGTCCGAATTTGCAAGATTTCTTTGAGATTCTCAGTAGGAATTTTCTAAGAATATTAGTCTTCTACGAGGTTAAGCCGTGCGGACCGGCAAATAGTTACAAATATTTCGAAAAATCGTAGTCCGAATGAGTACATTTAGACAAGTATATACTATTCGACGCGTTCTAACATTCTTGTGAAAATAAAATTTTCTCTATTTTATTTTAAAATGTTAACAAAAAGCGAATCTCAAATATCAGTGATATCAGAATGTTGTGTTGTTAAATTAACACGGATTTTCTATTAACTTTTTTTTGCACCCGAAAGCTACTGAAACGGTTCAAAAAGAAACCTGTTATGAAAAACGTAGCCAAGGAAGGCATAACGCATTTCTGGACAATTATTTATACTCTTGAGCCGTGTTGGTTTATTTCGAAGAGACCTTATGATGAGGAACTGAGAAAGCTAGATATTATGTAGTCAAAAATAACGTTAAATAATTCTGAATTTTTTAAAATACTATAAAAAGTATACGCAACAGATGAATTTTACATACATCGTGAATCGAATTTAATAACTGTCCAAAAAGATGCGACTTATTCAGTTTATTACATTTCTGCAGGCAGCTCTACATGCTTCGGGTGTTGACACCCATCATCAGGAGCTGGTGCAGCTATAATTACAGCTTCTGGTATTGATTAATTGCAATGAGTAAAATACGCTGCTATTAATACTAATATATAATTTAAAAATCTAGATTGGTTATATTGAATGTTACTGGCCTTGACGAATATGATATATAAAATAATGGTGGATGGTTAAAAACAGTATTTTAAAATATGTACAACAAAATATAAAATATATAACTATATATATATAGTTTAGGTTATGTTGAAGCACAAACACAATACAGCAAAGCATCAAACCCAAGAACCCAGAAAAAATACCACACTACAATAGAAGTGGAGTATATAAACTCACCCGCAAGGCATGCAACATGTCATATATAGGGCAGACTAGTAGATACCTGATACAGAAGTACCGTGAACACATCTGCTACATCAGAAATAATGACCCCCAATCAGCATATGCCCAACACATTCTAAGGAACCAACATGAATACGGGAGCATTACAGTCACTATGACTTTACTTGAACCAATACACAAGACGTCATTGTTGATACCCTACGAACAACTCTTCATACAGACATACCAACATAATGGTACTCTCATAACAGAACAAACAGAGGCGAACAAACTCCCCTATTCCACTTGGCCATCAATACCGTTCTTACGTCACAACTCTTCTATAACAAATGAATACCTACTGTACGATACACATGAATCAGTTTCAACTCAACAACGAGAGCGGATAGTAGTAGATCCGGGTATGTAAAGACTATTCTTTTGATCTCAATAGTGTTATTCCTGAAGTATTTTATAATAACTAAATCAGGTATACACACATTAGTATTAAATGACTTCGTTTTTTGCATTTTCCGATAGAACTTCAACATAATCAAAGTTATGTATGTATATATATACATATATACATATTGTTATATATTTTATATTTTGTTGTACTTGTTTAAAAATACTGCTTTAACCATCCACCATTATTTTATATATCATATTCGTCACGCTAGTAACATCCAATATAACCAACCTAGAATTTTAAATTATATATTAGTATTAATAAGAGCGTATTTTACTCATTGCAGTCAATCAACACCAGAAGCTGTAATTACAGCTGTACCAGCTCCTGATGATGGGTGTCAACACCTGAAACATGTAGAGCTGCCTACAGATATGTAATAAACTGAATAAGTCACATCTTGTTGGAGAGTTATTAAATTAAATTAAAATACGCCGCAGAGGTACCACACTTCGTAAAATGTAAATGAATATTTAAAAAATCAAACAAGGTGGCAAAAATTGTGTTCGGTTTTCTCGAGCTGTTAAGGCGTGCAATGAAAGGAAATTGAAGTCAAAATTGCTTCACATTATCATATCTAATTTTAGGAAGGCTGTACAAATATTAGACATCGTGCAGGTCTTACCTAAGTTAACAAAATGTATGAACATTTATCTTGAAACGTTTACATTCTGTCTATGATGTATGACACATTACAAAGGAGGAAGGACATATTAATAGTTCGAGATGTATATGTTACGCTCAAAGATCGAAAACGCTCAATGAGTGGTAAAAACGACCCCAACGCCTTGTGGCATTAGAAAAAAAGCTACAACACGAAATTGCGTGTTGCGGCTGTTTTTAAACAACCACAACGCGCTGTGGAATATGAGAAACAGCAACAACACGAAATGTCTTTTAAATGTACTGTTTATAAGTTTAGTAATTTATTGATAAGAAATACATATAACTTAGGCCTAATGAAGAACAATGGCGACGCTCGTTTATTTTTGCAGGAGCTGTTAGAATGACACTTTGAATTACACTTCATAATTTTCGAACGACATTTACACTTCATATCGATGCAATACCTCTTACAATGGCAGCTTAAAAATCCCTGCTTACTTCCAGACGTTCTCATTGAGGTTGACCGAAGAGATAGTGAACTTGAGGGCACATCATGTGCCTCGATGAAGTTGTCAGCAGTTGTGAATTCATTGCTAGCGTACAACCGCTCAAGTAGGCCTTCCTTCGTGCCCAACAGATAAAGCCCAGAAAAGCTGACATCAGCGACAACTGCTAGGACATTTCTGAGGGCTAGACGTCCTCGATCAAGGCCAGGAACCCTGACCACAACGTTTCCCCAATATCAACTGCTGGAAGTCTTGAGTTGGAGAGAGAAAACATTTTTTGAGCTTGTTGTTCCTGACCAGATTTTGCACATTCTCGCTCAATTTTGATTCGATTCTTCCTTACACAGAGGTTGCAAGTGACTTTCAGTCCGAAACCCTCACTGTCTTCACTGTAACTTCTACAAACAGCATGAACAAACTGGTCACACACTGAACACTTGTGAGTGCCTGATGACTGCTTCTCACAAATCACACACCAAACTTTTGTTGTCTTTCTTCTGAACTGTTTCTTCTGAAGTGTCATTGGTTTGATTTTCATCTTCATCTTTTCTATCCTGTTGGTTGGCCTCTTCCTTGTCTTCCTTGTCTCGATCATTATTTGTTCCTGCATTACAGAGCTGTTCCAGTTCTTCTTCAGTTTCTGTTGAAGAGTACATGTCTTCAGTGAGCGGAGAATCCCCAATTCCGATCCTCTGCGCCGTTCCAAACATAGCCTTATAAGGGTTTGTTTTGATGCCTGAATGCAGAGCTCGGCTTTTCTTGCTTTGGAAAAACCGAAGTACTTCAGACCAGGTTTTCGTGTTGTTGTCGGACATTCAAGCAACCAGCATGTCTCGAACATCTTGGTTGGATCTTTCAACTGATCCTTGATTTTGAGAATGTCTCGGCTCTCCATGCACGAGCTTCATTCCTGGCCACATATCAGCCAAGTTTTTTATTATTTTGTTCGCAAATTCGCGGCCGTTGTCGCTCTGCAGTATGAATGGGGCACCGACCTTACAAAAGATGTCCAATAGCTGATAGGCCACTTTCTCTGCGGTTTGTGGTATTTTCATGAAGTCCGAACACGTTGTGGTCATTTCCATTAACAGCCACAACACGACTTTCCCAGCATGACATATCTTAACATGCCACAACGGGTTGCGGTTGTTTAAAAACAGCCACAACATGAAATTTCGCGTTATAGCTCTTTCTCTAACGCAACAAAGCGTCTTGGTCGTTTTTCCGCTCAATGAACATTTTCGATCTTTGAGTTTAACATATACATAACACCCCGCCAAGATCATGCAAAAACTTCGTAACTGTTCAGAAACCCAAGATGCTCCCAAGGTCCTGCACAAGCTGCCCAACTATAGTTACATTTCTTTATTTCTTCCTGCATCCACAAAATTAAGCATAAATGAGACAGAACATGCCTTACGGCTGTTGGCATTTAGACTACGATCTTCTAGGACATGCTTCGTCTATTTTGCTATTGGTAGCAGCGTTTTGAAGAAGTCTGCACACTGCAACGTAGGGGCAGGACAACGGTATTTCCGAGCAGGTGGCAGCAGCTTCCAATTCATCATTGTTGCCGCTCTACAAAAACACACGTTGACACAATTACAAGAGTCTACACTTCACAGAATTTATTGGATTTAACCTGTGAAATATAACTTTATTTTGTTGAATCTAACGTTATTTGAATACTTTTATTCTACTGAAATTAGTATTTCAAAGCTTTCATGCAGCAGGAATTAATAAAAATGTACCTGCAGTATTCTTTATCACGAAAGGTTAAGCAATCAAAATTGTTTATATGTGTAACAGCTTTACTGGCTCACCAGGTCGTGGACAATATAAGCTTGCTTCTAAACCAAATGTTCTGTTTTACAGTGCTTCAAACCTACTACGTGCTTGTGGTGTACAGTCTGTACAGAGAACTGAAGGGAACAGCACCACCAAACGATGCCTGAAGAGTTCAGCTGAATAATACCTTGTGTGACGAAATTTTACCACCATTGTTTGCCTGTGCATTAAATAATATATGATTAGGAAGAGAATGAATACGTACTAAAGCACTGACCCAGAACCCGGGACGGGTTATAAGGTATAGACTTACTCATTACTAACAGCTTTCAGCAATATAATTATTTATTAATAGTAATAAGTAATATATATTATTATTATTGTCATCTTGACTACTACCAATATTATCATCGCTTCGCCTGTTAAAAAAAATACTGTCTTTTGAGCTAATGTGTTCACTTACACCACATATAATTGTTACAAATTAATTCAACACAATGCACATCAGTTATGTATTTTTACCATTGCGCAACACCCTCTAGTGGGCCAAGTCCTCCTCATTATCGAAGATTCAGGATCACACACAGTTTTACACCTCACTCTCGGTAGGACTCATCTGGACGAGTGATCAGCCGGACGCAGATGTCCTCTACCTGACAACACATACAACAGACAGACATCCATGCCCCAGGCGGTATTCGAACCCAAAATCCCACAAGTGAGAAGTCAAACACTTACACCTTAAACCGCGTGGGCACCGGGGTTGGCTAAGTTATGTTTTACTGTTTGCAAATTATTACTTATACACAATTTATTAGATTAATTTTTAACAATCGTATGAAAATGCACATAACGAAAAGTTTAAAAAATGATATGAATTGTGTGAGGCTTTTGGATATATGCTTTACGGACACCACTCAGATGGTCACAAAATTTAAACCACTATAATAACACTTTTCTTATTGTTCAGAATAATTGCTCAAAATGTGCAGTGATTTTCTACTATTATAATAGTTGGTAGAATTTATTATTTATAAGAGTAAGTGGAGTCTGTTAAATTTATCTCGTGTAAGTAATCTAAAATAATCAGTCTGTCGAATCGTTTTTTAACTACTAAGTTACGAACAATAATTTGTACGCTATTTGTAAGCGTATTTATAAATTATCTATATACCAAATTTAATATTCCTCGATATACTCAAACAATATAAAACACAATGTGGAAGATTTTCATTTCCCCTTAATGGTGCATCATGCAAACGTCATGCAACTTTAAGTCACATTATTATCGATTAATACTCTTATTGTTCAAAATCGATGATAATGGTTGTAATCAAAATAATTATTAACATATGAAGGCTATAAAGCAGAGCGTTCGGTACTCTTCCTAGATTTTAAACAAACATGAAGTTGTAAAAAAATATTAGTAAATATTTTAAAATTTATCAACAAATATCAGTAACACCCCTCATTTTAAAATTTCACTGAAATCCAATAGCAGCCGGGCCGACGGACGGCCGGGCAGACATCAAGGGCAAAGTTCATAATGGTTTACGACAACCCTGAAATCGCACCAGATAATTCAAATGTCCATTGTTCAGAGAGATTTGTATTTGTGGTTTCAAGAATATGACACCTGCTGGAAACATCTGCCTGAGTACAAGCGAACAGATATAATGACAACCTAAGTTTATCGTCATGTATAACGTTTCAATAAGAAATAATTATTTTGAATTTACCACGTTTAATACGTTTATTAAATTATTTATTTTTTAAATAATTTTATAACATACATACAGGTTAAGAATATAGAAACTCGATTGAAAAATATTCATTTACGTATATAAATGTTACGTTTTCTTGAAGGGTTGAAATGCATATACACATAAACATTAAAAATTTAGAGTACAGAAAAATCTTCTCATTCATGTCACCAATCCTGCTTGTGCCAGCACAGGAACTTCATTCCACATTTCGTCTTCCCTTTCAAACACTTTGTCTTCAGCCGATGCGCTATACGAACTGCTGCATTCTACAATCATTGTCGAGTTTTCACCAAATGAAGAGATATTGTACTGTAAACTATGGCGTATGATTCTGTTTTGTCGTCGGGAGAGAAAAAAGTTATTTGTAATTAGAACGAGATGTCTATCCCACATAAGTATATAGTATTGTTTTTATTGTCTTTTTCCGTGATAAATGGGTTCCTGTCACGACGGCATGGCGCGTCCTCAGGTTGCGGATAGAGGAACGGTATCCAATATGGAAGTTAGCTGCGAATAGATCGAAAAAGCAGTCGCAGGCAGCGGACAAAGTGTGGTCATCCAGACTGGTGGTTGGGCGAGGTGCTAACTACTACTTTACCGCAAATTATATCTTGTTACGAAACCTCGGAATTGGACTTTGGCGCTACCGTTTGCCGTAATGAACCTTTGGGTCCCATAAAATTCTGAGAAATTTTTGATTAGTCGAAAACCGGTTAGCTTCTCAAGAAAGACTCTGCTGTATGGAGTAAGTAATGGTCTTTTTCAAGGCTCTTTAGTTTATATGGGCTGATGATGGTTGGCTAAAGGCCCGACACTAGTAACATAAAAACTGCTGCAGACACTTTTAACAGGTCCATTTCGAGAACACAAGGTGATGTTGGTCAAAAACGCATATCTAAAATAATGACAAATTAGAGATGTTAACCACTCTTAAGTTAGGTTAAGGAGCAGACCAATTCAAAAATGTAAGAAAGGCTTTTAACTGCTATTTTTGTAGGGTTGGGAAGGGGGGTTAAATACAGACCACATAAGCTAAATTTTCTTTCCATCCAAACAGAAGTAAATATGTGGACTAAGGAAAACAAATACTTACGATTTATAAATATGCATTAAATCCGATAACAGTAGTCATTATTTTGTCTGCATATTTATCAAATTATCTGTTTATACCGTGTGCCGTGTCGAGCCTCAAACCCGGACACATGGACTGGGTTCGAGATTTTGATTTCATTTTAAACTTGTTTTCCCTTCCCTCCCCTTGAAACTACTACTGTTCGTGAGACGGATTCCTAACCGACCACTCTGGTCGTATCCTCGGTACCGTCCATTAGTAAATAGTAGAGAAAATCGAAGTCTTGCAGCCGCAACTATACCACAAAGATACGGGCACTGTATATGTTCTGAGTTGAAGTACGTGGAGTGTGCAACGTACGTACGTGTTCAAGCAAGAACAAGAGCTTGTGAACAAAGTGTTTATGTTGTATGTGTTACAGGATGGTTTACTAAATATGTTGTTATTGTTATGGTAATGTGTTACGTGCACCCATACCAAACTTCCACAAAGACCGGTGCAACCGTTTACATTGTCTTACTTACAAATTTATAACACACATAAAATTTAGATAGAAGAAAATGTGCACTTGATTTGCTGATTTATCTTTTGTGTCATTATATCGAGAACAAATAAACGCTTAAATCAAAGGTACAAAAGCTTTAGAAAACTCTGACAGGCACCTCAAATTTCGAGGCGCCAAACCGGTGACATGCAGCAAGCTACAAGCTCTGGACCGACAAATATTAGCGCCACTTTGCACAACTTGGTTGCCAAGATTTGTACAAACCTGACGTAAGTTATCACAATACTTCAGCGCCCGTACGTATTTGTCGTTTGCCTCCCGCTTGTAAAATAATATCAGTCATTATTGGATCACTTCTGAAGCTGTATTGTGTCACACTTACGTTCATAACGCACAGAAAACACAGTTCATATTCTTTATAAATTCAGGGAATTAAATTTATTTAGGAGAATAATTGGTTTTTGGTGTAAGAAGAATACGAAATATATTATAATGCGGAAAATTTTAGGGCTTGTAAATGTAACAAAGACAGTTGCACAAAGTAACTGCTGAGCTTTAAAGGGGTAAAAATCACAAAAAAGGACGTTCCTTAATTTCAGTTTCTTAAAATATTAATTGACCTTGACATGGACAAACTAAGCGTAATTCAAAACGGTATTTTGAAATCTGACACAGTATTCCTCTCTTCACCACAAATACCGCACGTACTGCCCTGGGAACCATTAGATGTGATGGCGAAAAACTAATGTCACCTGAGAGGTTCTCACAGCGGTATCTAGGAATATTACTTTTTTGTCGGACGTGACACCGTGTGGTCTGGTAGAAACTTATCGACGTTTCAGAACAACTGGATAACTTCATCTTCATGTTACGGTAGTAAAAAAATTGTGAGCTATAATGGTGTCAGTCGGTTCCTCCGAAACGTCAGTTCATTTCTAGCAAGGCGGGATTCCGTGACGTATCAGGAGAAGGAGAAGTTCAGTTATTGTGGTAATAGTAAGGGAGGAAGGGCTTGAAAATTCTCAATTATTATAAAGGTTTTATTAGTCCTGTAAGGGCAGGTGTTCTTTGTTTAAACTCTAAAGTAAACCTATATACAGCATCCCTCGAATACGCAATGCATTGCCGTTTGGTAACTGAAGAATTTGGAATATATAAAATATTTTGATATGTTAATATGAAATGGTGTAATATTTACACGTGGAAGATTTATTTGTACCAACATATGCATATATACAATATATTTTAATATATATATATATATTAAAATATTAAATAATATTACAAATTACAAAAGCCGCCATATAATTCAACAAAATTTGCGGAACCAACCAATTTACGTCGAAATATTTCCTCACCAAGAAAAGTAGCATTGGTATTATTCTTGTTTTTAAGCTTTCGCCTTGTTCTAAATGTATTTTTTTTCCTTTTTTGGGTAATTCCCCGGCGTCTGAGTTCTAATTGCCGACGTTTCGGAACTCACTGTCGGTTCCATTTTCATAGGCAGGTGAATGAAGTATATCAGTGGAAGGATTGTGTGGGGTATTTATACCGGATTGGGATGGAGCGGGGAAGTGGCAGAGCCAATAGGAAGTATTTTTAGCATTTGTATTGTAATATAATAACTTTATATATATATGTGTATATATATATATTTGTTGGTACAAACACATAATAAACAATAAAAATACACCGTACATATGTTGAAATAAAAATAAAAAATGTACACATGAAATTAAATTAAGGATTGCCACCACAAAAGCAAGATTCAGCAACAAGGAAAAGTGTTTTATGTTCAGCAACTAGGACTTAAATTTGTGTAACAGATTATAAAATTTTGCATTTAGAGCTCTGTTTATTTGTGGTGCTGAAAATCGCCAAATTCGAAAAGTAGACATAAATTGCGTTGAAGGTTTTGAAATGTGGTGCTGGAGAAGGATGGAGACGATTAGGTAGACTGACTGACTGAGAAATGAAGAAGTGTTAGGTAGAGTCAAGGAGAAGCTGACTGTCTGACACACAAGAAGACAAAGCAAGACTCACTGGACAGGGCACATCTTGAGTACGACCTGCCTTCTAAAACTCGTTTGTTGAAAGACAGATAGAATGGGCAGGTAAATAAGGAATACAACTTAAGCAGCTAATATATGACCTCAAGGAAATGAGAAAATACTTGTAATTGAAGGAGGAGGCAATGGATCCCAGCTCTGGAAAACTTCTTATGGAAAAGGCTATGGATATTTCGTAAGACAGACTCGGACAACAGAATGAATGAACAATGAATTAATTAATCAATATACTTTACAATATGTCTTTCCGATAAAGATACATAAGGAAAATAGAAATCAACTAAAACTTCTGCAAAGGTGTTGTAATTTATATATTTCCTCGGCAATATATATCCAATTCAGTTCAAAATTCAATTCGTGACTGAACGTTTACAAGCGTTCCGTTGTTATAATCCTGTGTCACTTGTTGCGGAACATTTATTGATTATTTGTACATCGCTGACTTCTAATTAAAACAACTTTTCTAAAACCGGCTCTCATTTTCTCTTCAGGTGCCAGAAACTGACCTGACCGGTGAAATCATTTGAAAAAGATTCCATCAGTCTTTCTGTCCAAACACTTTCAAGTTACTGCAAGTTTTCTTCCTATCACCACCCTACAGGTTCTCAAGGTCGTATGTGTATAGTTTAACGTTCTACAGCCTGTGGTTACTTCAAGTAACATGAAACTTACCATTCGAAATTTCTATATTCTATCCGCACAGAAAATCTGTGTACTTTAAATATCTCAGAAGATAAGGCTATAATTTTCCTACACCACATTAAATGATTTGTTTTCATAGCCGGACGAAGTTTGTTTACTGCGCGGTACTATCTGAATCTTTATATATGTTCCATGTTAAAGTCTTTACAGTGTTTATATCTTTAGAAATGTGAAGCCGTGTAGCTTTTCAAATGAAACCAATGTTTAGAGGAGGTCACTGGGCTAATTTTTAGATTGCAGTAGCGGATGGAAGCACCTGTTTTTTCTAAATACTCGGCTTCATATCCCTAACAACAACAATTTCAACTTCTTTTTTATTGTTTCAAGTAAAATGAGAATGTCACAAAAGTTTTCATGCACATGCTTAGAAAATTTTCTCGGTACGTCATGTTTATATGATTTTACAGATAGCTAGTTTGGGGTGCCTAATTATTGTAAGCACCTTAGTGTCATACGCAGCGGAATACAAATCTGCAAGCGATAAGTTGAATTTCTGGGGTCATTGTAATAAAAGTGTAGTTGTCTTTGACAGAATAAGACACACAGTGTTGAAGGTACAAGTAAATTCGTTCTGAAACTGGACAACAGACCACATCTTCACGTCCCGATCGTTTTACTGCAGCAGAATGATCTTCCTGTTCCCCTTGACAGGTGGCTGAGTCGACCACAGAGCCGATCCGGACGCTTTGCAGTAGATAAACTGCCTTTCTTATGCCATAAATCGAATCACTGTTTCTCGGCTTTCCAGCCTGTTGCCTACTTATTGTCAACATAACGTAGCCTGTACGACAGGTCCATAGCTTCTTCCACAGCATATTCTACAGAGATTGCCATCCAGCACTTCTTTTTCCAATTTCCAGTATTTTGTAGTTTCGTTAAGGTCATAAGTAGCTGCCTGCGTCTTCTTCTTCTTTCCATCCCTTATAAGGGATGGAATGACGAGGTATAAGAATAACGTGTGTTGAAGTCAAATCCTAAGGGCAATGTAACCTATACAAATTTCCTTTTCCCTTCTACTTATTATCGATAACCAACTCGCCACACTAAACCAACAAACTGCACAAAATATTTCCTTAGATATTTATATTACAATATCACACTGAGCATTAAATGCTTCCATCCACAAGGGATCATCATGACGGAGTCAAACTAAATGTACGCTGCATTAAACCAAATTAATCACTCTACACAGCTGACATTGTGTAAAAGAGTCAAATAATGAAAATGAAAATTTTTCATGTATAGGATTTGTGTAACTACAATGGATCTTGATGTATTGCAAATTAATATTTTAGACATTAATAAATTAAAATTTGAATATTAAGACATATTAAATTATATAAATTACAAAACATACATAAAGCTGCGACGTAGAGCGAGATGTGCGATATCAGTACTGAACCTAACAATATGTCGGAAGAAGCCCACACATACTTTTACAAAATATCAAATGCGCGTAAGAGTGGCGTTATGCGATATTGCTTAGAATTGATTCCCTGACAATGGTCCCTTGCGGATCGAAACATACAGAAATATACAGTTGATATTGTAACATAAATATCTAAGGAGCAATTATGTGCATTTTGTTGGTTTAGTGTCGTGAATCGGTGCCATGTACAGTTCAGTTTGTTTTGTTGTATTGTGTGTAGCATGTTCTTGTTCTCCGCCATTCTTTGGAATACAGCTTCATTTTCCAAACGATCAGTCCAACTGATCACCTCTATCCTTCTGCAGCACCACATTTCAAAACGCTCTAAGCAGTTCCGATCTACTTTCGGAACTGTCCCAGTTGCAGCACCACACAGCTGTGATCCAAATGTAGCACTTTTATAGTTTCTTCCTTGAATTTTTCTGATACAAAAGTGGGCTTGTATAATGCTGCTTTTGTCGTGGCGGTGCCGAATTTAATTTCATTCGTAAATCGTGCACCTTTTATTCATCACACTAAAGACTGTAATATTCAGACTTTTCGATGTCCACTAATGGACAAATTATTATTCTGTTTTAAAGAAATCATATATTGATAAAAATAGAAAGAAATGAATGAATTACTGTATATATATATATATAATTCGGACATGTTTTTGGGGGACTGATTTCTTAATATGTCTGGAGTTGAAAGATTTATGTATATATATATATATGTGTGTGTGTGTGTAATTTATGTATATATATATATATATATATATATATATATGACGCTTTGATTAACAGAACAAAGAAAGTCCGAAATTACGCTTGCACCGTTCTATTCCAATCACTGTTAACCTAACTTATTGTCTGATTTGTGAATTCAGTTTTTGAAATTAATGCTAAGTGTATGACAGTTTGGATAATTTGACTGATATGAAATATTACAAAGTTTAGTCTTGCCTCTGGTACGTTGAAATAAATTTCTGTTTTATCAGACACAAAGCACAAAGTCAATTAAGCAACGTATATCTTTGAACCACCGGCTAAGTTAAGTACATTATTCATACGGATAAATAATCTAAGTATCTTCACTCCACCGAACTGAGAAAGCACACAATTTAAAATAGTCAATTAAATTTGTATCTTATTCATTTCAAAATGTGAACTTTTTAAAGAAATGGCTGCTTACAACAAACTACGCATGTGCACCCATTTAATTTTGGCAGCCAAAGTCGTAAAATATGCGACAGTTTTCTAAAACGCATACGCACTTACCACAAATCCGAGAATCCTCACCTCCAATCTCGGCTTTGTAGTGGCGCACATATACAATTGTATCGCTAAGGTACGCGATGGTAGCACAACCATGGCACAATCTGTGCAATAATAACAAAAGTGCTCCATATAAAATGTACAAAATCAAGATAGGACCGCGGGTCTCAAAGTTTAACACTGTTTACGCGATCAATTCTAATAGCTGTAGTTTCTGCTCCATACCTAATAGTGTAATAAATATTATCATCAGGTGTGCAGTATTTAGGTATACACAAAAATCTAAACTTTAGATAGAAAAGGCAAGAATTTGCTCAATTTCGAATAAAATGGAAATTCCGTGGAACAACTTTTGCAGGTGGTAAGCTAGGTATATAGTAATTAAATCTGGGTGAGATGCCAGTTTGCCTCCTACGTGCATGGCAAACTCACCTACAATTACACAACACAACACCGGCTTGTGAAACAGCCACAGCAGTACCTCAACAATACGTCTCTTAGGATCATAAATAACAGGTAAAATCTCATTGACCCACGTAGTGTTGCCGGTTTTAGCCTGCACAACATAATGCGCATCGGTAAAGGTAGTTGCTCTGTCAAATTATTCTTCACTTTGAGATGACATAGTCTTAAAATATAAAGTTAATATTTAAATTGCAATGTTGTATTATTAATTAAATTTATATTTGTGGCTTCACCCACAAAAGTACTTACTTAAAAAAGATGCAACTCTAGTAGAAGTACACTTCTATTGTAGCTACATAAAAAAAAACCAATATCTGTAAACAAACCCTTCCGACAATAAGGCTTCTTGGGAGGAATCCTTTTGTTAGATAAGCTGTTCGCCTCATGCATCACGTCTGAGACATTCAGGTGTTTTTAAATAAATAAATCAGAGTGGTCTTTTAGACAGACATAGTACCAGCCTGATTACATCAGATAAGAAATATTAAATGAAGGCCACAATTGTATATGTAATACAGAAATTTGCCTCCCTACGTACTATATAGAGGTGAACTCCGCTCATTCCTAACGTTAGCATTAGCCTCAAACCCCGTAACCCCCATGCATGTTAATTGTAAAAACTAAAGGTAAATTCTCTTCTCAACGTTAAAGCTGTGTCTAAAATTATTAACATACATAAAAATTTAACACAAGTAATATTCGCTAGTGTAAAAACAGCACAAAAACTCAACATTTTGTATTATTACAACTGCGCAAAACAGTATTAACGGTTCACATAGCCAGCTTCTGTCTGACTAAAAAATATCGAACACGCAAATCAACAATTACTTAATAGTATAAAGTTTTACAAATTAAAACAAACACAACGTTGAAGTGTCATACTCATCGGCTGTCGTCACATCTGATGACATAGTCTAAATATGTAGTCTGCCTTCGTCCTAATTCTTTTCAATTTAAGTAAAATTATATAGTTAAATAAAATGTCTTTTTTGAAGCCATAAATCTGTACTCGAGGACAGTGCCTGTTAAAATTCAATAACGAAAACTTTGTCTTGTTCTTTTCATCCACCGTCGCCTTCCATCGTATTTATGTTACGTCTTTCAAGTAACAAAGCTTCTAACATAATTTCATGAAAGCAATGTGTAAAAACCGAAACGCATACGCAGTTACAAGCCATTTCCAATCCTTCGTGTAATTTTCACTTCAGTATCAACGCTTTTCATTGTCTAGTTTCTTTGCAAACGCAATCTTTTCGCGGCAACCCACTCAATTTATTTTGTCCCTTACTATACTATCATAGGACCACTAATGCTATTATCATAAATACCATCGTCCCCTAACAAAACTCGACCCCGCAATCCTATCATTGGGTAGCAACAGCTTTTAACTTTCATAACAATTTTGTCTTAATATAAAAAAGTTGTTAATTTAAAAAAAAGCCAAAATGCACGCAGTAAATAATAATGTAAGCGGGGTATTTATTACCTAAAGGAAATAGTAAAATACAAAATATAAAACCGTACAAACCAAGGCATGACTAGGAAAATAAAGGAATATGCAAGGAAATCTAATTTCTGTTGTTCATAATATAAGTACGTTCAAGGTGCGTCAAGCTTGGGTAATTTTTTAACTAACTAGACTCTTTAAGAGTATCAAGAATAACTCTGATTTATGTCTTTAGCTTAAAACAGAAAAAAAAACCGGTAATTTAACGTAGTTCGTAAATCTTGTTTTTAAGCTTTCGCCGTGTTCTAAATGTAATTTATTCCTTTTTGGGTAATTCCCCGGCGTCTGAGTTCTAATTGCCGACGTTTCGGAACTCACTATCGGTTCCATCTT
>Ga0123357_10002626_pt1 | contig 20195 bp, 31 predicted proteins | sample TergutEmb28metaG_FD_89873 | JGI IMG/M metagenome (GOLD analysis project Ga0123357, IMG submission 89873) | Embiratermes neotenicus P4 segment gut microbial communities from Petit-Saut dam, French Guiana - Emb289 P4 | ecosystem: Host-associated > Arthropoda: Insects > Digestive system > Gut ... | reverse complement strand
GTTTCCTCAGGTAAAAAGCCAATCAGAAGAAGCGGTGCCAGGCTGACCAGTTTCCGCCGGCGCCGACGGTGTTGAGTTTTACGATAAGGAGCCGTGCTCCGCGGACATCGAAAAGATGCTTGCCGGGAATGGCGCCCTCATCGACCACGTAGCGATTCTCCGCCGGCCCTGCCCCTCCGTTGGTGTCTCGGATGGTTCCATCGAGTGTGACGGTGGTGGATCCCAACGTGTTGTAGACCGGCGCCCAGATGCCCGGATCGGACGGATCGCCGTGTGCCCGCCAGATTTCGAGTACCGGTGGCGTGATCGCCGCGGAGTCGCCCCAGGCTCCCAGTTCCATGTAGGTGCTGTTCGGAGGGACCAGGAGGACGCGGTATCCGGCGTTGGCGCCGTCGGTCGTCCAGATCTCCCCCGGCGTGATCCCGTCGGCCGCGGCCGCCAGACCGTCGACCGTGCCGGCGATAGGCCGGCCAAGCGACCATGGGCATCGGCCAGAGACCGCCACGACAGCCTCCTGGCTGCCGCCAACGATGCTCAGGTCATTGGGCTGGAATACGATCACGAGGCACCTCCGGTTAGTTTCGAGTTTTCAGTTTGAAAATTCGTCAGTATCCTTTGATTTCGAAGGAGAAGATGAGGTCAGGCGTTGTGTCGTCAAACCTTGTGAACGTCAGCGTGCCGGTCGGCTCTCGCTGAATCATTCCATCTCCGACGAGTGCGGCGTCATCGCAGATCACCTGCTCGCCGGCCTCACCGCCGATGTTCGTGGTAAGAACGCTCATCACATTCGAGAACGGGCATTCGAGCGTTCCAGTTGTATCGGTACCGTTGAACTGTGCAATGCCGATCAAGGCGTTGTAGCCCGACTGAGCGTTTCCCACCCACACACGCTGCGATCGTAGTACATTAATGGCCATATGGCCCTCCTTAGAAATTGCCAGTGTTAATATTCTGGCTCCAGCTATTCTGTCACAAGACGCCTAACGCCCTAAAACTCTCGTGCAACTTGAACTCGCCCGAGTTCACTCGTTCACCCAGCGTCTGCTCTCGATCGAGCTCCATCACCAAATTATCAGGCGAAACTTCGAATTGCCGTGCCATCGGTTTGCCACAACGACAACGGATCGCCGCATCGCGTTCATCCACCTTGCAGATTATTTCGACGCGGTGGCCACAGGTGCAGGCATACGGGTACAGCGGCATGGTTCACGTGTTCCTTAAAAAACTTGATAAGCGGCGTGGGCCGTGGCGAGGTCCCTCGCCGCCTATGGATTAAACGCTTCCTACGTCTTCCCAGTAGACGGAGCCTTTGGGGGCTTCGTTGCATACAACGATTTCGGTTCGAATCTGGCCGGTGAAGGCGTTCTGACCGCCTTCTATTTTGGTCTGGTCGAACGGCTCGTCCACGGTGAACTTCGCCTCCGGATCGAACGCGACTGTGATGGTGTCTGGATTGACGGCCATGAAAGCGTTCGTGGGGAAGTACGTTCCAGTACGTGGGTCGATTCGTTTCTTGTCGGGGATCTGCGGGTCGTAGATGACGAACATGTCGTTGACCTGAACGATCTGGCGTTTGATACCGAACATCCCAAATTCCGGCTGCTTTTCGGTGTAGACAATCTTGCCGCCATTCGCCAATGCCTGACTGACGAATTGCGGGAATAGAGACGGACCGCAGAACCCCAGCTGGATCGGCAATCCGATATCGGAGCAGCCCAGGGTGTAATTGCCTTCATTGAACAGGTCAAGCACATTCGCGGCACGATGATCGGTGACGCGGTTTCCCCGCCACCAGTCGTTCTCCGCCATCGAGCGGTCCACTTCGCCATAAACGTTGCTGGCGTGGCAACTCGCGGCGAGCGAGAGCTGGTGATCCCAGACTGTAGCGGACTGATCGCTGGGACCCATGTCGCCGATGGTTTGAATGCCGATCAATTCCCGTGCGATTCGTGTCAGGTGCGGGACTCTCGCCTCATCAATAGAACTTTGGAGCAGCGACGAAAGCGCGGCTTCTTTCTCGGAGCGAGATAACCCGTTGAGCAGATTCTTCTGCCACCGCATGGCCTTTTTGCTCACCTTGTAGGGTGTTGCGTACTCGGTCTTGCCGAAGCTGGGACGCTTGAAATGAAGGTCATGGCGTGTTCCCGAAGACAAGGCATTGACCACCGGTGCGATGGTGTAGCCGCTGCCGCCCGAGTCGATGACAATGGCGGTAATCACGCCGCCACTGACAGTCGCATGGGCCGCCACGCCGGTGCCGTTGCCGCCGACGAACTGAATTTGCGTGTTGGGACTGTAGTTTGTTCCACCCATGACCACATCGACGGACGTGATAGCCCCGCTGGTGAGGTTCACGCGTCCTAAAAATCCGTTGCCGCCGGCTCCGCCGACAGTGGGCATGTTTCCAAACTCGCCGATGGTGGTGGTGTCATCAGGATCGTTGGGCGTAGCGTGGATCATGGGCATGTACCGCTCGGAGGCGTAAATCTGTTTTTCACGGGCACGGGCGGAAGGAACGCGGGAGATCAGAGACCCCGAGTTGGGCACCCCGATCTTGAACATTCCTTTCTTGTCGCCGTCAATGGCCATAATCATGTAGAGCAGCGGCAATGAGATCGCCAGTGTGCTCACCACCTGGCGCGACATGTACTCTTGTGAAAACGCTCGGATTCCTACTCTTGGTGCTGACATGTGTTTTACTCCTGGTTAGGTGGGTAGGGCACTCGCCGCCCACGATTGATTATTCGTTGAAACCAAAACTTTCAATGAGCTTAAAATCGCCCCGCTTGACTCTTTCGTCCAAGTTAAAAGGTTTTTCAGGTTCCGCATTCGCCCGCCCGGCCACGAGGCCGAGTTTGCCTCCGCTTGCTGCTGCTCCGCCAGCGGGCACTTTGGCGGGCGATGGTGACGACTTGATGTTGCCTATGACTTTGCCGGCAGGCTTTCCAGCAGCGGCTGTAGCTTTTTTGGCGGCCACTTTCTGTTTAAAGATGTACTGGGCGGCGCCGGCACGTTGGTCGTCGTTGCCGAGCGACTTATCCGCACTGACTTCCATCACGGCTTCCTGCCAGAGCGCCTCGCCGCCGCTGCGGCCGATCTCCGGGTTGTCACGAGCAAACTGACCCCAGTAGGTTTCGTACACGGCGTTCTCGCGGGCCGCGGCGTTGTCCGTCTGGACTTGCGAGAGGATCTTTTCGGTCTGGCGTTGCCGCTTCTGCATCGCCCGAAGGACGGCCTGCTGTTGTTTGATGACATCGGGGCCGTTCTCGAACGAGTCGAACTTGGGATCGGCGAGACGCTGCTCGATCTGATCCGACATGGCCTCCAGGTCGTCCTTGACCTCCTCGGCAATCTTGGCGACCTCCGCGGGGCCTTTTGTTTCAGCCGCGACCTCGAGGCGTTTGGTGAGGTTGGCTATTTGCTGCTGGAGTTGCTGGACCTCTGTGCTCCAGGCTGGCGGTTTGCTACCTTCGCCGGCCGGTTCACCACCGCCCTCGCCTTCGCCGGGGGTGGGGGAGGGGGGAACTTCCGCTGCCTGGCCTTCGCCTTCGCCGGGCATACCTTCGCCACCTTCGCCGCCTGGCTCATCGCCCTCGCCGCCGGTGGGAGATGGGGGAGGTGCCTCGCCGCCACCAGCAGCATCGGCGTCGTCTACGTACTCGCTGAGTGGATCGCCCTCGGCAATCGAGAGCTTGAGTTCGTCAGCCCCGGTATCGCTGGGGGATAATGTGGGTACGGCAGTGTCGGCCATTTGGAAACTCCTTTGCGTCTGATGCTGGCGCCGGCTTGGGGGTCAGGAAGTCTTCAGCCGTAGCTACACTTACTGGCCTATCAGCCGGTGGGCTGCATCCACCGCGTTTGATCTGTCACCCACCTGAAACCCCGCCGCCGGCGGACCGCCCGCCGGTGTGGGTTGAGGGGGTGACGGGGGGGGGGATTGCATCGAAGCCTGGGCCTGCGTTTGAAGTTGCAGGTCACGAAGCTTCTCCTCGTTTATTCGCCGGGTCTCAAGACTGTTATCCTCGCCAGTCCGATCGCGGGTGGTTTCCTGCGACGTCAGGCCGAGCTGGAATTTCGTCAGGGCATCGGCTTGCTTCTTGTCCTGCGATGCGCTGGCGCCGGCGGACAGGACGATCTTGGTCTCCCACTCCATCTCGACGGCGCCGGCCCACAGGGCCTCCAGCACGTGGATCGGATATTTCTTGACGATCTTGTACACGTCCGCCGCCGTCATACGCGTCAGGATCGAATGCAGACCGAGCCTGGCAATTCGCTCCATCACGTGCGACATGCGATTCGCCTTGAACGACGCCATGCTGGCCGCGGCGCTCTGAATGAGTCCTATAGCGACGCCGGACAGATTGCTCATCGCGTCGGCCGGCCGTCCCTGCAACGCCGCCATGTTTCCGCTGTCGTCGTTGATTTCGCGTTTGAGTTTTTCGTCGAGTTGCAATAACACCGGCGGCATCGCCGGTGGGTCCTGCGTACCCATCGGTTTACCGTTGGTCTTGAGGATCAGATCATCCGGCAGCCACATGTGCCGGTTGGGCCTTGCAAACGCGTCGCCATAATCTTCTACATATTGATCGCGTGCGGACTTTGGGCCCCACGTCATTGGTCCTTTGAACCACTCGCTGTGATCAACGGCGTTTGTCATGAGCCTGGTGCGGGCGTCCTGCTTGGGGCGATGGCGAAACGGCTCGCCGATCCCAAACGGCTTATCCAGGACTGGGATGCACTGATTCAACGCTGCGGGGAAATCCTGATACTGGCACGGCCGGTCAGCCAGGACGACGGAACGACTGGCTACGAGCGTGATGTGGCGGATGCAGCGGTACGTAGGCCAACGCTTCGCGTCGAACCTTTCATGGCCCGGCGGATAAACTTCCTCTGCTTCGGTGTCATTGGGATCGTCCCCTGTAAAATAGCCCGTTCGCATCTGCTCCTGCAGCTCACCAGGAGCGTCTAATTCCTTGCCCTGTCCCCCTGTCACCTTGTCACCTTGTCCCCCCCCCTCCCCTGTCGCCCCCTCATCCGAGGCCACCCTCACCCAATCACCAGTACCTACCTCTCGCTCGTGGAAATGCCCCGCCTCGATTGCCTGCTCCGGCCGCATGAAACATTCCTGGTCACGCAGGAAAACCTCCGTCAGTGTGATGAATGGCCGATTGATGCTCGGCAAGTCCTCATACTTACTCCCCATCTCCAGCGTTTCGGGCGGTCGGACGATCTTGCCAATAGGGTCGGCATATTCGTCGATCTCATCCGCCAGTTCCGGGTTGAGCCCCTTGGCGATCTGTGCGTCGAAGGGCAAATCCACAATAAAATATGCCCACTTCTCCTCGTCGTCGTCTGTGGGATCCGCGAACACCTGTTTGAGCGGTATGTCAGTCAAGAGGAATTTCTTTTTGGCATCGTCGAATTCATAACTGACCGTGCACCAGCCATCGACATTATTCTTTAATACGTGTCGTGTGAACCAGAGTGCTGTACGGCTTCGCCGCCAGATGGTGTCGAAGACTTTTTGGATCAGGTCTTCACGCTCGCCTGCCGAGACGCTGATCAGAACGTCAGGAGGCAACAGCCCTGCCTTAATTGCATTCTGCACCTTCATCACCGACATACGTGAAAGATGTGTGGGGGGATGAGTCTCGCCATCCTCGCCAACCCACGGCGCCACCTCGTTTGGCGCGAGTTGGAACTGTTGGGCAAGGACTGCCGGGGGAATTCCTAAATCCTCTAGGTCCAAGTAACCGCGGGGTCTCTCGCCCGTATCGATCGCCTCAAAGGAAATCACTGGCGCGTCCTTCGTCTGAAGGTCCGTCTGAGTGATAACGTTCTGCTGGATGTCATTGCAAACAATCACGCCGTCGGCGGCCGGCTCCATGGCATTGTAATGGTAATAATTGCGGTTAATGTCCGCCGCCATCTCCCAAGGGTGACGTACCAGGCGGCTCTCCTGTTTCAGGAGAATCACCTTGGTGATGATTTCGCCGCTGATTTCCTCCAGCGGCGTGCCGATCGGCGGGAGCTGCATGGTTCCACCTTATTCTGGCTTCTGGCTACTGGCTTCCGACTTCTTCGAATTGATCGCCGCCAGCAAGTCCGCCTTCTTCATCTTCTGCGTGACCGTGATCCCTTGCTCTGCCGCGTACGTTCGCAACTGGGCGTCGGTCATGGTGTTGAAGTCGGGCGGCGGAGGGGGAGCATCTTTGCCACCGACGGCTGCGACGATGGGGGTGGGTTCCATGACTTCCGTGCCGATCAGGACGCTGTCAGAACTGAATCGTGCGAAGCATCGGAACCCCGGCCCCTTCTGCAGCGTCTGACGCCATTGGTCGCGTTCCGTCGTCGATTGGAATTGAAGCGGGTGCTTCTGCTCGCCCAACAGCAGCGTCATATCATCACGCCACTCAAAAATCACCTCGCCACCCCCCTCATTCCCCGCCTTGAAAATCTTCTTCCAAAAGGCCTCGTCGGCCTTGTTCTCACCCCAGCGAATACGCTGGTACAGCATGCCGTTCTTCGGGTCAATGATGTTGCGGGTACCTCTAAATCCAATCATTGTTTCCTCGTTTTCTTGAAGCTCGAAACTTGAAACTCGTTTCACGTCCGCATTCGCGGCAAATGTAAACTGTTATTCGCGGACTCCTTCTTCGGCGGCCTGACCACCTCGATCACGCTGCGAGCGATCGCACCGGGATTCGGCATCGGACTGGCTCCTCGCGAGAGCCGATACGTCAGCCACACGCCGACGAAAACGCCGGCAAGCATCCACAACGGCATCAGCACCACCAACAGCACGACCAGCCATATCAGAAGTGTTTCCATACCATCTGTTATTCGCTGCCGTCCACGACCACGATCCCGCTGCGGGCGAACGTCGGACTCGTCGCCAGCCACCCCTTGCAGCAGTCGATCAGGTGGTTGTTGTCGTTCTCGTAACTGTCCGACGCCAGCGGTTTACCGTCTTTGTCGCACAGGTATTTCCAGGTATTCAGCTCCTTGACGAAGTTTTCACAAGTGGAATAAATCTTTAATTTCCCCTGCTCAAACCCCAACTTCACCTTCTCTACACAGGCGTGTTCCCCCATCACGTGGATATACGGCCACCCTGTCGTCTTGATCCCCGCAGTCGCATACTGATCTGCAACGCTCTGCGAAAGACCATGCACTGCCGGCGGTTTATCTACGGCATGCGGATCGATCAGTGTTTGACGGTATTTCTCGTTGCCGGACATTCCGATGATCATCCGGGCGTTATGGGCGATGATGTGACCACGGTCGTAGTATTCACGATAAGCGTAGGCAATCTCATCTTCCGACAACGCCACCCACAGGCAGGCCGTCGGGGCTGAGCTGCCGTAGTCAATGAGCCGCCAACGCGGCCAGTAGTCCGGGATCGGGAATGGCCGAACCAGGTGACGCTGTGGATCGAACGAATTTTTGAAAACCAATCCCTCCATTCGCACCATCAGGCCATGAATTCGAAGGTTCTTTTGGTCCTCAGTCCAACGCTCGGACACTCGCTCGATCGCCCCCGGCGACAGATTGTGCGAGTTGTCATGCATTGTGAAGTGCTGATACCGAATCCCCGCCTCCGGCTTCGCCGACACCAGCCGCTCAAAATGCCACCACTGCTCGTAGATGTCGGAGTAAATCAGGAAGCCGTCCAGGTCGATGATGCGAGCCAGGAGACGGTCATAAATTTCCTCCGGCAGCCTCTCGTCGCACCACACCCCCCGCAGACGTCCCGCCTCGAACATCTCCATCGCCTGGTCAGAACTGCGGAACTCGACGACGCATTGCCCGTCGTCTTGCGTCGGCAGCACCACCTTCCGATGCGTGAAGCCCGTCTTCTCGTCCCACGTCTGGTCCTTGAACATCCACCGCGGTAACGCGTCCCACAACTCCTTCTGCTGCCCCCCCGCCGCCCCCACCGACTTGTCGAAAGACGGCGCCACGCACCAGAACGCATCCCCATGTTGCGCCTTGTCCCGCAAGAACTTAGCGAAACACATAACCCCCGCCACTTTGGACTTTCCCGATCGGTTCGCGCCATGGGCAACGTAGATTCCGCACCGCCGCCCCTTCGAGTCCGCCCGCCGGAAGAAATCCTCCTGGAACGCCAGTTGTTTAGGACTTGCCCTTAACTCGCACCGCTCGATCGGAAACGACTCCAGCAGCTCCGCCGCCTCCCGCAGTATCCCCTCCGGCAACTTCTTCCCCAGCGAGCTCGCGGATTTGATCGAGCAGACGATCTGCCTGAGTTTCTCCGTCAGCCGTTGTCCGAATGCCGACGGCTCCCTCATGGGTGATCTTGTGGTTCTCTCGGTACTTCGCAGGACGGGCCGCCTTCAGTAATAATTGCAGGATTCCATCAGAATATTCCAACTCGTAAATATGCTCGCCAGCTTCATTTAGCACAGGCTCGCCGGCGTGGTACAGATATCTTTTCACCCCCTCCTTGCCACGCCGCCACGCCTCCAACTCCAGAACATCCGCGGCATCCTCCAATGCCAGATCCCACGCCTGGGAAAAATCAATGTCCTCCTCGCGGTAAACATACGCCGTCGCCCGTGCGATCCCCGCCGCTTGGCACGCCAACATCACATTGCCCGTCTCCTTCAACTTGGCGAGAAACTTCGGCTTCCAGTTAACCGTCCGCGTTTTCGCTGCGGAATGTGTCCGTTGTGTCTTTTTCTTTGGTTTCTTCACGTAGTTTCTTGCGCTGACGGCGGGACCACTGTTGCAGACGACGGCGGCTCGCTATCAGCCGCCGCACCGACGGCGGCGACACAAACCCCAGCGTCACCATCAGGTCATTGTCCGCCGCGATCGCCGCCCCCAGACTACGCCAGCCAAGGCCGTGCTCGTTGCGGTACGCCAACGCCTGAACATACGCCGACGGGGGGTGGCCGGGGCGACCCCGGGCGCCGGGGACGAGAACAAAAATATTTTTTAGAATTGTTGGAATTTCGTCACCACCCTGATTAGGGGTGTACCTCGTCCCCCCCTCACCTTGCCACTCTGTCACCCCCTCCCCCCCCCACGTCAACTCCCTCGCCGTCACACGCGATCGCCGGCGGTACCGATCGATTAGACGCTTCCATGCGATGTTACCGGCGAAGGTCTTGAAGCTCGATCGCCGCGGATCGAAATGCTCGTACCCCTCCCAGATCTCCGCGGCCAGCTCGCACCGCAGCGTCTCGGCGTCCAGGCCGGTGCGGTTAGCAAGCTGCCAGTTCGCCCGGATCACCGCCAATGCTACCTCGCTCGCCGCTGTGTAATCGAAAGGCTGGGAGTGGGGGATCGCTTCCATGCTCGCCTCAATGCAACTCACTTGCATTTGCAAGTGTATTGCATTTAAGGCGGGAAGCAAAATGTCACGGTGTCCGGGACACTGTGGCATTGGCGGTTACTGGTGTGTTATGATTTTTGTCTGGAGGACACATGAATTCAGACAAATGCAGAGACTGCGTTAGCTTCTTGCCTATTAAATCGAGTCACGGCTACGAGGGGTTTTGCCGAAAAGGACCTCACGAGCACAAGCCAGGAGATGTTGTTGTTTCATTTGGTTATTGCTGCAAAGAGTTTAGATGTAGTTATTTTAGACCACCAACGAAGCTGACGGCTTACGAGATAGAAATGGCGAATAACACTCTGCGTTCAGCCTGCAAACCCATGTGAAATATTACCGATTTTATGACTGGGGGGGGGGAGAGGGTGGGGCTACTTCTTGTCCGACGCGGCAATCTTGGCCTTTGCCGCTGCCACTTTCTGCTTGAATATGAACCGAGCTGCGCCGGCTTTCTGGTCGTCATTGACTAATGAGGGATTCGCATGGACTTCGGCAACAGTTTCTTTCCATAATGCCTCACCACCCATGCGACCGATTTCCGGGTTATCCTTGGCAAACTGAACCCAATAGGCCTCGTGAACGGCGTTTTCGTTGGCGGCTGCCGCAGCCTTTTTGGCATCTACCTTCTGTTTGAAGATGATTCGAGCGGCACCGGCGCGTTGGTCATCATTTACATACGACTTGTCCGCGTTGACTTCCCGGACTGCTTCCTGCCATAACGCTTCGCCGCCTGCACGACCGATCTCAGGGTTCTCGGCGGCGAACTTGTTCCAATAGTCCTCGTGGATGGCGTTCTCACGAGCGGCCGCCGCTACGGCTGGTGCGTTGGCTTCCTTTTGAGCATTCTGGGCAGCAATCACTTTTTGAAGAGTCTCTTCAGGAGAGAGACCGCGTCTGCGGGCGTCAGCAGCGGCATCAAGACCAGCAAGGATCGTCTTGTATGTCGGATCATTCAGCAACACGCTCTGGTACTGCGTGCTGTTCCTATACTCCCGCTTCGCAACCGCCAGAAGCTCTTCGTTGTTCTGAAGGCGGGAGTCGCCTTTACCGTTAACGGTCATGCCAGTAACTTTGCGGAGAACGCCTATCTTCTTGGCAAAGGCATCCACGGCGGCATCGTTTTTCCAGTCTAAAACACTGATTTTTTCATTCCAATACGTTTCAAAGTATCCCGCAGCGTACTGGTCGGCTTCCGCTTGTAGGTCTTTTTCAAGGCCAATGAGCTTCGCGAGGTTGTTGGTCTCGGTATTAGATTTTTGCTTTGCAGCAGGCCCAGTCGGAATCCGATTGCCGTTACTGTCATACATCCTCGCCTGTCCCAACGACAACAAGCCACACAAAACAACCAAACCGCCAATCAACGCACTTTTAGGATCAATACTCATGGCATCCCATTCATTAAGTCATCTAATTTTGTTAAAACAATCATCAGCACTATCCCAAGCCCAATCGCCGCAATGCCACCAAAAATTAGTGAAATCCCGGAACAGGCACCTACCGCAAGTATCCAAAAAATCAGGAAAGTTAAAACGACCCACACTTTGAGGTTTGCCCATCTTTGAAGCCGAAGGCGTTTCTCCGCGTAAGACTCCACCTGATCCTGTGTGTAATGGATTTCGCATCGTGGGCAAAACCAAGGTTCGCCTTTCATCAACGGTTGGTCCGACCTCCACAGAACACCATGGCATTCACGGCAGTTCGTCGGAAATTGAGCCTCATTTGCTATTGCCTCATATTTTGCAAATCGCTCCCCAGAGCCACCGCCGCGAACATCTGTGCAATCGATACTCAAATCCCATTCGACGACTTTACACCGCGAGCAAATCCAAAACTGTCCGGTAAGCAACGACTCCCCCATCAAACCGTGGCATATCGGGCATACCATCACCGCCTCCTATTCCATTTCGATCTTACCGCCTCCAGAGCCTACTCGTAAATTTCGACCTTCTTGCCCGGACCGATCCGAGCGAGAGGGTTGGGGCGTTCACGCCACCTCGTTTTTTGGGGCTGACGCTTTTGACGACACGACATCTTCATTTTCCGTAAGAATGCCGAGCATTCGGAGGCGCTCGCCTTTGGGCTGGACTGCGAACCACTCGCATATCCGCGATAGAAGCTCGGTGTGGCTGATACCGATCTGAGTGCTCATTTGATCCACCTGCTTCTTGGCGGCGGATGAGAGATATACGCGAACCTGACCTCGTGTTGACATACCCAGCATTTTGGCACGCCTTTTAAAAAAAAATAGGGATCAAGTGAAGACTTCTGTTGACAACACCCGATTATCGGGTATATTGGGTGGTGACAGGAGAGTACAAATGCCGACAACTCAAATCCGGATGCTGCCTAAAACGTACAAACGACTCAAAAAGCTATCGGTATCAACCGGTATCCCCTTGACCAAACTTCTCGACCGCCTGCTCCAGCCCGCCCACATCGAACGGGCCTTGGCGGACGCCGCGGCCTCCACCCTCCCCCTAAAAGCGGAGACGCCATGAGAATTTGCCCTGAATTTGAAAAACTTGAAAAGCGTCATTGGTTGCTGGAACTCGCGATTGTCCTCTTGGCGATCAGTAATATCTGTTACGGAATCAGTTCCTGCCAAAAAAAAGAACCTCCCGTCCAGAATCCCCCGGCAACTCAAACCTTTGATCCAGCCACCATGAACTCTACCCCAATCACGGAGGTGCGGTGATGTCAGAGCCTTCCCCGTCGAAAAGGAGATACCCTGCTGTGACGCTCGATGATGTTTGGGATCTGGTGATGGACCTCCCAGAAAATAAACAGGCGTGTCTTTGCAACGCGTTACGTATGCGCATCGCGGAAAGGCTTTTCGGGAAACCATACAAGACGCATGTGCACCTAATTTCGCAACTTGATGATTCTATCCCTGACGGGTTGGAAAAAGCGGAATAGTCAAACATCTATTTACAAGAATAAGATTACAGGACGTAAGAGGTTTTAAATGCTGGTGCTGCAAAGATACCCGGAAGATCGGATTCGAATCGGTTCGGACATAGAGATCAAGGTTCTTGAGATTCGAATTGGGCGGAGCCGATCGGTGAAGCTCGGGATCACTGCACCCAAGAATGTGGAAATCACGCGGGTCGGGTGTCCGGCTCACGAGCAAACAAGCGTCAAACCCATGAATGAAAGGACTTCATTATGACGACGGAAATCCCCATCGACCCCATCAGCACCATGACACAGACCCGCGACGAGATGATTGCGGAACTGCGGGAGAGTCCGGCGTTCCAGAGGTTTCTGGACCTTGCCCAGCATGGCCAGTACCGCGTGAGCGATCCGATCGAGAAGCACGCCGCCCGCCTCGCCGAGGCCGTCGTCGAGCACGCCCAGTTCCTCGAATCCCAGCTTCGTGAGGGACTGGTTGAGTTCATGGAGTTCGCCGCCCGCTACCCGGCCACGGCGAAGAAGTTACTGGAAGATGGATTGGCGTTTTGAGCGAGGGCACACTAATGACAACTGAAGTGATCATACCCGAGCGGAGATTCACGCCTGACATGACGGAACTGCTTTATTTCTGCCGCCTTGCCAGACACGGCGGTCATGACGCAGCATCTACTGGCGAGCAGTACGCTCATCGACTGGCTACCGCGGTCCTCGCCAGCATCAACACACTTGACGACGCGGCCATCGACGGGTTGATTGATTTCATCCGGATCGCCAAGCAGTCACCGGACTCGGCCGCGGACTTGTTCCGTGGACATCCTTCGACACCAGTGCAGCGGAAGAATGGGAGGGGAATGCAATGACGAAGTTGAGCGAGCGTAAGTGGCGATTGAGGGCGGAGACGTTGGGCGTCTGTTTTTCGCAGGGCAAGTACCGTGCGATCTGCATCGAGGCACATCCCACGCATCTCGCGATGTGGCTCAAGGGCACGCGGACGACAACGGTCTGCTTTCCCTACGCGACGCTCTACGAACTGGCGTTACGCCGAGAGGTCGAGTTGAAAACAAAGGTATCGAAAGCTCGCAAGCGAGCGGAAAGGAAATAACCATGGCATGCACCATAGAACACGGCCCAGACCAATATTGCAAGGATTGTGCCCCTCCTAAGCTGGCAACTATCCCGTGGCGGTATCATGACTCCTCAGCCACGACTGGATGGTATCAATGCATCTCTGACGCTAATGGACACCCCATAGCGGAAATATATTTCCGCGATGACGCTCGGCATGTTGCCAATGCCAGACTCATCGCCAGGGCTCCCGATCTATACATGATGCTCGAAGAGATACTACAAAAGGTCGCGATGGACTTTTCCATTATCAAGCGTGCTAAAGTTATTCTGGATGAAGTTAAAGGAAGGTCCCCACTCCCCGCACCGCTCCCCGCCGCAAACAACCCCACCGCCGCCACCAACCGCATGCCGTCGAACGCACAGCGATTCTTGGATGCGGCGTATCGTGGTGGATTGAGAATGTCGTCAAGACGCGACAGCCGCATCTTCTTTACGTGCAGCAAATTGGTGACCGCCTTGAGTGAAATGATCTGGCTGAACGACGCCGACCGTGGCGATTTCAAGGAATTAGCTCTGTTCGCCGCGCAACACCCCGATCTGGCTCACGACGCCTGGGACAACGTCATCGAAGCCATTATCGCCGAACGTAAACGCCAGGCGATCCCGGAGGTGACGTGATGTTTCTGCCGAGCCAGACGCAAAGTTTCAGGAACGAGGATGGTGATCAGGCCACGGTTCACATCAAGCCGTTGCCGCCGGTGGTCAAAGGTGGACAGGGCCGGCCGAACTATAACCCTTCCCCTCTTCCCACGCCTCCACTCGCTGCCATCCCCCACTCGCCCGCTGCCAAAAAGGATGATGCGGATATCAGCTGGGCCATGTTCTGCTTCATGCTCGTCGGCTTCTTCTGCGGTGCCTCCGTCATGTGGCTCGTGATGCACCTGGTGCCAGGGCTGTGACAGTTCCTACCGTGGAGTCGGATGCCCGCAAGCATCCGGCGCCACAACCGGGGAGAGCTACGTTGGCGGTAATGAGGTGCTTCATGAAATTAAAAAAAGACGATGTGCGGTATCTGGTGAAACGCCTCCAAATGGATTCACGTGGTCGCGTCCACCTACGCCGTCGGCGATTTCGCGAGTCTGCGTTTGCTGTTCGAATCGCCGAAGGCTGTCACGCCGCTGGTGACAAAAGTGTGTGTGTCTACAGCGTAGTATGGGATCCGACGGATGGCTGGCAACAAAACAAAGATTTCTACTGGACACCACCACAGGAGGTACACACATGACCACGCCGCAATACAGACTAAAATTAAGGGCCGCAACAACCTTGGTGTCATCACGGCCCTCGGAGGCTCACAAATCTCCTGCAAATGCGTCTGGCGGATCAACGCTTCGATGCGAGTTCCTGCAGGACGTGCGCGGTGGCGGCGTCCGCGAGGAGAATATCAACCTCGAATCGGAGAGTGCGGAGTGCGTCGTCAACATCTTTGACGGTGTTCCATTTCAGGGTTTCATTGAGCGGCTTGCCGTTGTACAGAACGTGAACGTCTTCTTTTGCGTCTTCGCCAACCAACGACGAGGCCTCAAAATAAAACGTCATCTCGACGAGCAGGCTGTGGAACTTCTGGATGTCGAAGGGGACCGCCGGGGCTTTCGTGGCGTTATCCCCGACGGACTTCGACGCCAGAGCCTTCAGTACGTCGAGCACGTCGGCAAAACCCCCAGTTTTATCAGACATTGGGGGGAGAGGTACGATCCTGTTTGCTTCTGTTCGAAAATTAAACCATCGATTTGCAAATTCCTCGGCATCCCGTCCGACGTCGATGACGTTTGCCAGCCGCTTGAGAAGATCAAGGTCGGTCTCGCCTTCCTCGCGTCCTATCAACTTGATGATTCCATCCCGCATCATACTCGCGGGGGACTTCTTGGAGGTGGTGGGGGGATTGGCTTTCATGGGTGTACTCCCGTAAAATGCGGCGAGTACTATCCCCAACTCGTCAAAGTAAAGGGAACTGGGTGTGTACTCACCTGGTTTCCGCCCTCGCAGTTGCTTCAACAGCTGCGGGGGCACTTTTTTGCCCCTCTTGGCGGCGGGGGACGTGGCCGTTTAGATAAGCATCACCACAATCCCGATGATTGTCAACCACAAAAACTAAATCCTCGCCGGATGGCGAGCGGGAGGGGACTCAATGCGTAATCGAATCCTCATGCCAGAGGTTCCCGACGGAATGCTCGACGCCAACGGCGCCGCAAGCTACCTGAATATCAGCGTGGAAGAATTTCTCGCGGAGGTCCAGATGGGACATCTGCCATCGCCAGACGTGCGGGGATGGCGGCGGAACGCCTTGGATAAATGGGTCTTCGTGCAGTGGTGGAGTGAGTTCCATCTCGCACACGACGCCGCACTTTGGCGGCTCCGCGGCGTACCACTCTCTGTCACCACCACCACATCACACGGATGAAAGGAATGCTATGGACTGGCCGGAACCCGAATATCACAAGCTATTTCCAGTTTCCGTACTCTTGGACACTGGAAACTTCAAGCCTCTGCAAATAGGAGCGTGGGTAAGAATCTGGCTATGGATGTACCGCCTGCGACCGCCAGGTCTCATGCGGATCATGGACCTGCACCAGTTGTATATGTGGTCGGAGTTGCGTCCGGCGGACTGGGAGAAGCACCGCGTGGCTATCTTAGGCAAGTTTGTTTTTCACCCAGCGACCGGCAGTCTGCATGATCCGTCAATCCAGGCTCACTACCGCGAATTTGCGCAACTCACCCTCCGCAAACAAGACGGCGGTCGAAAAGGCGCAAACGTCCGGCACAACATCGCCAATAGAAAAATCGGACGAGCTACCAGCGGTCCGATAGAGCCTCCCAGTCCTTACGCGGGCTACACGGGCGATTTTTGGCAGATCAACGCCAGCACGTGGCCGCACATATGCAAAATCATCGAGCAATTTGAACAAAGTCTAGGAGTCCTTAAGGACTCCTATAGCACTCCTATAGGAGTGCCAGACACATGCGTGGGAGTCCCAAGCAGTAGTATTAATAATAATAAAATTATTAATAACAGCGGTACAGCGCCCGCCCTCCCATCGGGGGAGGGGGCGGGCATTGTCCAACCGCCGCCACTGGTAAAAACAAAACGCGAAAAAGAAAAAATCGACGAGTTCATGGCCACGCACACCGACGCCGAACTCGCTGACATCCAGCAGCGATGGCTCCATCACCCCGAAACGTCTAAATTCATGCGTGAACACTATCGTGGCAAGAATCCCCGAAGCACTCGCTCTCTCGCCGACATGCTCTACACGTTCTTCCTGGACTACAACCCCTCAACCTTCTCAACCCCCGCCGCCCCCACCACGGAAACCCCGCCGGCGATCGCCGGCGAGTCGGCATAACACACGACCCCTTTTCGGAGACCCCCATGGCCAAGAAACTTTCCCCAACACCATCCCCCATCACTCCCGCCAATTCGCGAGACCCCTACCCGCAGCAGCTCATCCCGCTCACGTCGATCGTTCGCGACGAGAAGAACCACCGCCTGGAGAGCCGTGCAGCGAAAGCCAAGTTCCAGGAACTCGTCGCGTCGATCCGTGCCGATGGCCAGCTCCAGCCGGTCCTGGTCTACCCCGAAGGCGGCAAATATCACCTGGTCTTCGGCAGCGGGCGCGTCGATGCGCAAATCGCGTTGCAACGCGAGAACGTCCTGGCGATGGTGATGGACCATGTCCCCGACGAAACCGAGACGCAGCGGCTCCGGGCCGTCGAGAATCTCAAACGCCGCGATATCACGCCGGCGGAGGCCTGCGTGGCGATCGCACACGTCGTCGCCGCCGTCGGAGACAACATCGACCGTGCCGCGGCGGAGCTGGGGATGGATCCGGCGGAAGTCCGCGATCGCTGGTACGTCTACCAGCGGCTGCTGCCGAAGGTGCGGGACATGCTCGGCGAAGGGAGGCTCACTCTTGCCCAGGCCCGCGAGCTGGCGAAGGTCGATGGCCACGCCCAGTTGGACATCGCCGACGACATTCAGCTCGACGGCACCCACCGTGGCCAGCGTGTGTACACCGCTGAAGAAGTGCGTGGCATGGTGGAGAACCAGAAGCGATCGCTGCGTGTGGTTCCCTGGCTTCTCGATAAGAGCTTCGCCGGCAAACCCGCCTGTGCCGGATGCAAGAACAACACCGCGACCGACGTGACGCTTTTTGAGACGCCGAAAGATGAAGCGGAAAAAGGCTGCTGCATGGACTCGGCGTGTTTCGATTGGAAGGCCAAAAAAGCCCAGGAATCCCAGGAGAAGGCCAACGCAAAAGTCCGCGAGCTGATCAAGGCCAAACGGATCGACAAGGCCGACGCCACCAGCGCCGCGGTGATCGGCGAGGTCACGCCGGCATTCATGAAACCTACCTCCGTGCAGCGAGTGGTGGCACAGGAATTTAAGCCGCAAACCAAGAGCGGCAACGCGAAGCAAGCGAAAAAAGAGACCGCCAAACCCAAGACAGAACTCGAACGCCGCCAGGAAGCTCTCCTGGCTTACGCGGACAAATACCGTGCATGGCGTGACGAAATCCTAAAGAAGATGGAGCTTGCGGCAAAGGTCCGTCCCGAACTCATGCTGCTGGCACTGGTCGTGCAAGCAAGCAGAATCGTGATTAAAGAGGCCGAGTATAACCTTCCCTATAGTCTCCAAGGTTTCGACCCGCAATATGGGAATTACCGCAAGATGAAAGAGCCGCCGTCCGAGCACATTTCCCCACGCCTCGCCGGCATGCTCGATCCAGCCCATGCATGTAGTCATGATAATCTGCTCAGTCTGATAGATGGCCTAAACTGGGAATTGCCTGTTCGAAATCCAGGTCCGGAGTTGATGCAGCGTATCGCCAAAGCCTTCGGCGTCGATCCCCAAACGCCGCCGGCGTTTGAAGATTTCCTGCCGCTGGACCTCTCGCCGAAGAAGGCCGGCGTGAGCGCTAAAACGTCCTCTGCAGACGTAACGAATCCAAATGCACAATAAAAATTCAAGCCCGGAGACATCATCACCAACGGCGATTTGATCGTGAAAGTTATCAATTATTCAGATGACGACGCTGACGTATTCATTAACGACTCTGACTTTTGCAACACCACAGATTGTAAAGGTCATATCGACGTTCTTTACGTCGGCGATTTTGAACTCGCCACGCCAGAGCAGGCTGCCCTCTTTGAAGCCAACTGGAAGAAACGCAACAAACCCAAAGGCAAGAGCAAGAAGTCGTAACCGCGATCGTCACGGAGAGCAGTATTGATGCCAAGCATGTTTTGTAAAGAACCAGGATGTTGCGAATTCGCTCAAGCCGAAGATGTCACTGTCGCCAATGTGCTCAAGTTCTACTGCATCGAACACGAGCGAACAGCGAGAGCCCGCGGCGAATCGGAGAAGCGGCCGGATTACACGACGAGCGTCTTCGACATCGAGCGGACCCAGTCTAAAGGCGAAGGCGAGTTGCCGCCGCCGAAACTAAAGCGTGGACGTGGACGTGAAATAACCATAGTCAAGCCAGCATCCTCTCCCCCTCCTCCTCCCTCTCCCTCCCCCGCACCATCACTCACGCCGGCAGTTGAACCAGAAGCGATCGCGGCGAGCACGTTGTCGCCGCCAATTTCCAAATCACTGGACTATGCCGTGGCATCGCTTGCGGCAACAGACTACAAGGAGAAACCTATGGGAAGGCCATTCCATCCCCGAAAAGTACGCTGCGTCGACACCGGCGAAATCTTCGATGACCTCGCAGCGGACGCCAAAAATGCCGGTTGCGCGAAGAGCACGCTCGGAGGCGCACTGGCACCAGCGAGCACAACGCATCGAGCCGGCGGAAAGACCTGGGCATGGGCCGACGCCGGAGAGAACACTACACAAGCCGTGAAGGTGGATACAGCGGCGGCGCCACGCAAACGCACAACGCGTCCACTTGCCTCCGTCGCTGCGACCGTTTCGAAGATGGGTTTTTTAGAGAAGATCGATGAGGCGATTGCAGTTTTGGAACGACGACTCGCCGGTCTGCGTGATGCACGGAGTATCTTGGAAGAACTGGAGACGTGATGAAAAAAGTGTTGACAACAACCGTTTTCAAAAACGGCGAAGCAGAAAACGAAGGCGAGGACGCCATGACGTTTGAAGAGTTCATCGAATCCCTTTGTAACAATCCTTCCTCAAGCAAGACCGAGTGGTGGCTAAAAGGAATCTGCTGCGATTGGTTTGTGATCGACTATAAACTGGCAGCGCAAATCCATGCGGACGGTATCGAACAGGTATGCCTTCGCCTTGCAACGGCAAGAGAGGTTTTTACGGAAATCGGAAGGCAGGAGGTATATCGTGAGATATATCCCCGTCTTCAATGATCGCGGCGAAGTTGAGTTTTTCATTGAACCATTCTCAGGACGCGATGTGAAAATAGCTGTAGGCAGGAATGTCTATAAAATTAATCCACTAAAGATGCGTAACAGAAACCATAGCAGCGGCGAAGGCTTGCTTGATCGCATAGGAATAACCAAAGGCTTAAATGGCGAAGATATCACAACTTTCCGCGTAGGCAACGATGGTGGCGACATAATCCGTCACGTCGAAACATTCAACAATGAACATTGGGACGTCCTGGAATCAAAATTCAGTGATCAGATCGAGGAGGAGGACGAATATGATTCATGGGCCGACGACGATGACGACTGGGATAATGACGACGACGACGAGGAGTGGTAATCATGATCGGCGCCGCCCACAACCTCGCCGCCCTCGCCGCCGCCATGCAGCCGTTTCAGAAGCGGACATTCAGGCCGTCGCCGACCCCGGCATCCCCGTCTCCACCCCCTC
>Ga0123357_10002624_pt1 | contig 20195 bp, 15 predicted proteins | sample TergutEmb28metaG_FD_89873 | JGI IMG/M metagenome (GOLD analysis project Ga0123357, IMG submission 89873) | Embiratermes neotenicus P4 segment gut microbial communities from Petit-Saut dam, French Guiana - Emb289 P4 | ecosystem: Host-associated > Arthropoda: Insects > Digestive system > Gut ... | reverse complement strand
ACATCCCTCACGCTGGCCCGGCAGCCGTTCTCCGCCGAAGCTGATGTCGACGTCATCGCGCAGGCCGACCTGCAACTGGCCAAACAGGTGGACGCCACCGCCACCACCGACGCCGCCGGCAACCCCGTCTACTATGCCGGCGGCAACGTCGGCTACACCTTGACGGCATCCAACGCCGGGCCATCCGACGCGGGGGCCGCCACCGTCACCGACACCCTGCCGCTGGGTTTGACGCTCGACGCGGCGCTGAGCTCGTCCGGCTGCGTCGTCGCCACACCGGGGGACGTCGCCGCCAACACACCAGAGGTCGTCACCTGCCCGGTTGCCCCCCTGGCCGTGGGGGCGAGCCAGACGTTGCGCGTCGTCGCCAACACGTCGCCGCTGGACACCCGTCTGCCCGGCACCGGGCCGGGTTGCGTGCCGGGCGCGCCGCAATACCCGTGGGAGCCCACCGGCCCCGTCAACCCGCCCGGCTGCGACCAATACCCCGCCCACCCGCGCTCGATCGACAACACCGCGACCATCGCCGAGGCCGACCCCGCCGACCCGGATCTGACGAACAACACCGCCACCGCTGCGGCCGTCCTTGATGCGCAGGCCGACATCGCGATCACCGCCACGCCCAGCACTTTGACGCCGGCCGCCGGCGACACCGTCACATACACCGCCATATCGGTCAACAACGGGCCGTCGGTGGCGGACTTCCCCCTGGGTGATGTCACCTTCCCGCCCGGCTTCGTGCCGATCAGTTGGGACGTGCCCGGCAACACCTGCACGCTCAGCAACGACGGCGCTACCCCGCCCGTCTACACGCTGAACTGTCAGGCAATACCGGTGCCGCCGCTATTCCTCATCTTCCAGCCCGGCCAGGCCGTCACCAGCGTCGTCACCGTCCAGATTCCGCCCGACACACCCGCCGGGACGTACACCGCGACGGGCCACACCTATAGCAACAACGATGCGACGCCCGACCCCAACCCGGACAACAACTGGGTGTCGGTGTCCGTCGACGTGCGGCAGGTGTCCGACTTGTCCATCACCAAGACGCTCGTGACGCCCGCCCCACTCGTCGCCGGAAGCGAGGCCACCTACCAGCTGAGCGTCAGCAATGCCGGGCCGTCGGCGGCCGACGATGTCATCGTCAGCGACACCGTACCGGACGGCATGGCGTACGTTTCGGCAACCGACCCCACCGGTGCCGCCTGCCCAGACCCGCATACAGAGAATGGCGTCACCGTTCTGCTCTGTAATGCCGGGACGATCGACGTCGGCACACCCGCAATTGTGACGGTGACATTCAAAGTGAATGATGACGCCACAGCCGGCCAGTTATGCAACAGTGCGCTGGTGGGCTCGGGCTCATCCGACCCTGTGGCAGACAACAACCAGTCAACGGCGTGCGCGGCGGTGACGCCGGCGGAAACCCCGACCGAACCACCCACAACCACTCAGCCACCACCAGCATCGGCAACCGCCATCAGCGCACCAACGGGCGGCTCTGTGGCCTCGACGCTGCCAATCTGGTGGGTGCTGCTGCTCACCGCCGGCGTGGCCGCCGTCGGCTTAGCCCACTGGCGCCGCCAGATTCGCCGAGCCTAGAAACCACCGCGAATTGTGCGTCAATAAAGTGGCGTTTCCACACCGAATGCGGCGATGACGGCGGCGATTTCGGCTTCCGTCAAACCTTGACCCAAGCCGCCCGTTGAGCGATTCAACGTCTCGTACATCGCACCGGTTTCGGCGTATTCCACCTTGTCGACGGCGTCCAACGGCCCAGTGTCCGACCTCACCATGACGCCGTGCTTGCACCACAAAGCGATGCGATGATCACGCAGTGTCGCCACATTGCCAGCCATCAATTCGTCCGACCCGGGCACCGCAAATGGTATGGCACCAACACCATCAGGCAATTGGATTATCGTCTCCGGTTCCCACCGCGTCACAGCCCGCGAGAAAGCCACCGTTTCAGCAAGGGATGGGACGTGGCTGAGTGCCACCAAATGTGGTGGCTGCGCATGGATCAGTGCGTGATATTCAATACCGGAGCGCCGGGCAACCTGGTCGGCATGAACACTCAGATGTGAATTGAACTCACTGGTCGGACGGGCGTAAGCCCTCTCAGGCGCGCTGTGCAGCAGGGCGTGTGCCCCGTCGTCACCGACGCTGACAACCGCCAGGCAGGCGGCGGGGTCATCGGCCACATCGCGCAGACGGGTGCCTGAGCCGGTGACAATAACCGTCCACCCTGCCAAGGCTGGCACCACCGCCGGCAATTGGTAGTCCTCAACGTTGGGGAAAGCCGAAAGGTCGGGCGGTTCAGCCAAGGCGACCGACATGTTGCCGGCGCCTGCCTCACACGCGTGAAGTTGATCAAGACGCCGGCCGGCCTTGCCAAGTTCGGCGAGAATTGCCGAGAGTGCTGGGGTTGTCATCTGGTATTTCCTTTCAATAGGTCCTGCGACTCGGCTACGCTCGGCGTAGGATGGCGCAAAGAAGCCGGTTCATAACGGATAAGTGGTTGGGTACTGGTGACCAATTTTCGCATCGCGTCTAGGTCCGTCTCGCTGATTGCCCCGCCACCGCTTTGCAATGACCAAGCCTGCACCAGCCCGTTGCCGAGCGTCGACGCCTCGACCGGCCCGGCGACGACAGGCAACCCGGTGGCGTCAGCCGTCAATTGGCAGAGCAAACTGTTTTGTGCCCCGCCACCGACGATTTGAACTACCGCCACCTGTCGCCCGCTGCAATGGGTCGCCTGGCTGACGGATTCGGCATAGGCGGTCGCCAGCGAGTCGAGAATAGCACGGGTGATCGCCGGACGACTCAAATCGTCCCTTCCGATCAAACCGGCGACCCGCTTCGGCATGTCGGTGCCAGCCGCCATCAAACTGGGGTCATTGATGTCAAACACGCCCCGCACTGTCTCGTCTGCCGCCGCATCAAGCAAGACGTCTAGTGCGACGTCGGGATCCACCGTTTTCCAGGCCTGCACACACTCGTTCAACACCCACAACCCGGTGACATTGCGCAGGTATCGCACGGTGCCACCGACGCCCATTTCATTGGTGAAGTTGGCTGCCCGCCCAGTCTTCGTGACCACCGGCCCGAACAATTCGACACCTACCAGTGACCAGGTTCCCGACGAGATGAACGCCCATTGCCGGTCTTCCGCACCTGGCACTGCCACCACGGCCGAGGCCGTGTCATGGCTGGCGACGGCAATCACCGGCGTGCCGGCCGCCAACCCCGTGCGTTCGGCAACTTCGCTGGTCACCGGGCCGATGACAGAGCCGGGCTCGACCAAGCTGCGCCAATGCGAAATTAGCGCCGCCAGCCGCGTGCTGGGGTGCCCGGTGAACCCAGCGGCGGCCTGCAAAGGGCCGACCAAACCATCTGCCAGTTGCCGACGCCAAGGGTCGAGCAGGCCGGTGGTCGAGACATTCGTCACCTCGGCGCTTCGGCACCCCGTCAACCAATAGGCGATCAGGTCTGGAATCATCAACGCAATATCGCCGTTGCGAATACGCCCACTACGCCCGCCCCGGCTGTCATCGACCAGTTGATAGATGGTGTTGAAAGGCTGAAACTGGGTGCCCGTCATCGAATACAAAGCGCTTTGATCAGCCACCGAATGCATCCGGTCAACAGCGGTGGCTCCGTCGGCCCCTGGCGTCATTGTGCGCGGGTCCCGGTAGCAAATGGGCAACCCGTCCAAATCTCCCCCGATGCCAACCAAACCGTAGTCACAACCCCATGTGTCGACGCCCACCGAATCGATGCGCCCTGTCGCTGCCGCAGAGGCCAACCCGGCCTCGATTTTGGCATACATTCCGACGACGTCCCACACCAGACGGCCGCCCAGATGCACCGTCCTCGTCGTGAAGCGATAAACACTCGCCACCCGCAATCGTTCCGCGCCGACCTCGACCACGCTGACGCGACCAGAGGACGCGCCCAAGTCAATGGCTGCCACCCGGAAGCCGGCGACTGGTGGTTCAGCCGTCACGTTCAAGCTCCCCAGCCGGCCTGGGTTCCGCCCGTCCGTTGTGCAGCAATTTGTGCCAAATAGCCGGATGCTTTGAAGGCCGCGATAGGGTCTGGACTCAACCCCTTCGATTGGCGGATATCCGCCAACAAGGGACGCACATCCGTGTCGTAGGCGTCCTTGATGATGCCGTAAGCCCCCAACACATCACCCGCCTGCTGGGCAGCGTCCAGCGCCGCGCGATCCACCAGCAAAGCCTTGGCGGTGGCCTCTTGCACGTTCATCGCCGAACGGATCTCGCCGGTGATCTTGTCCTCAATGTTGTGGCATTGGTCAAGCATGAAATTCACCCCGGAATCGGGCGCCAACGCGCCGGCCCGGACAATCTCGTTCATTATGCGGAACAACTGGAATGGGTCGGCCGCACCAACCATCAGATCGTCGTCAGCATAGAAACGCGAATTGAAATCGAATGCGCCAAGACGCCCCCGCCGCAGCAACTGCATGACGATGAACTCGATGTTCGTGCCCGGCGCATGATGGCCAGTATCTAGCACAACTTTCGCGCGTTCACCCAAATCAAGGCAGTGCAACAATGCGGTGCCCCAATCAGGTATGTCAGTGGCGTAGAAAGCCGGCTCGAAAAGCTTGTATTCGAGCAGAAGCGTCTCGTCGTCGGCCATGGCGCCGTAGATTTGCCGCAAGCCATCGGCGAGCCATTCCTGGCGCTTTCGCAGGTCGCCTTGGCCGGGATAGTTCAGGCCGTCACCAAGCCAGATTTTCAGCGCTTTCGACCCGGTGGCGCGCATGACATCCACACAGTCGAGGTGATGGCGCACGGCCTTGGCGCGGATGGACGCGTCGGTGTTCGTCAAAGAGCCCAGCTTGTAGTCGTCGTCCTGGAAGACGTTCGAGTTGATGACGCCAATCGTCACACCAAGGGCCTTCGCGTGATCAGACAGGGCGGCGAAGTCGGCAACCATGTCCCAAGGTATGTGCAGCGAAACACGCGGCGTCACGCCGGTGTAGCGGTTGACCTGGGCAGCGTCGGCCAATTTCTCGAATGGGTCACGGGGGGTACCTGGGGTGGCGAACACCTTGAACCGGGTGCCGGAGTTACCGAAGGCCCAGGACGGCAATTCGATGGTCTGGTTAAGCAGGGCTTTACGGACATCCATATCGGCGGTCATCACAGTCCTTTCGTCTCATGGGGGCCAGTCACATCACCGTTATTGAAACGTTTCAATTATAGGAAAGTTTACTCTCCCAGTCCAGCAGACGCGAAAGCACCCCGCCCCCACGGTAGTGTGAAGAGCAGGCCAGCAACACCACTCCTGGAAGGACGACAATGCCTACGCCAACGCGAGTCTCGATAGCCGATGTGGCGCGAGAAGCAGGCGTCTCGCTGGGCACGGTATCCAACGTCCTCAACCACCCAGACGTGGTCGCCGCGGCCACCCGCCGCTGGGTGCTCGACGTCATCGACGAACTCGGTTTCATGCCTAATTCGGCCGCCCGGCAACTGCGCTCCGGCAACGCTTTGGCCGTCGGCGTCATCGTCATGGATTTGCGCAACCCCTTCTACACCGAGGTGGCATACGGCATCGGCGACCGGCTTGACCAGGCCGACTATGCCCTTCTGATAAGCAGTTCTGGCAACGATCCGGCCCGCGAATCCCGTCAACTCAAGGCCTTCTCGGCCCACGGGGTGGCCGGCGTTATCATCGTGCCGACCCGCCACGGCGACCAGGCGACACTGCGGGCCCTGGTTGACGACGGCACCACCGTCGTCCTGCTCGAATCGCCTGTGCCCGGCCTTGACCTGCCCTGCGTCAAATCGGACAACGTCTTCGGCGGACGCCTGGCCGGCGACCATCTGCTGGGGCTTGGCGCCACCAGCCTCGTGATGTTCAACGGCCCGCATTCCATCAGGCAGTGCCGTCAGCGCGCCCACGGCGCCCGTGACGCGATCCGCGCCGCCGGGCTGGACCCTGACACGGCCTTTCACGAGGTCATCGTCCCATCATTGGACGCCGCCGGCGGTGACGCCGCCGCCCAGCAGTGGCTGGCCAAACACGGCGGCAAAACCCCGGCCGCGTTGTTCTGCGTCAACGATCTGGTGGCCATCGGGGCGCAACGCGCATTCCGCAGCTTTAGCGACTACAACCCAACCAACTGCCGCATCGTCGGCTACGACGACATCGACTACGCCACAGAACTGGTGACGCCTTTGACGTCCATCCGCCAGCCCACCTACCAGATGGGCTACCACGCCGCCGAACTGCTGCTGGACGGTGGCAACGCCGACACCGAGCCGACCCTGCTACCAGAACTGGTGGTAAGGGCCTCGACAGTGGGTGTAGTGAATGGGGGCGGCTGAGCGGAGTCGGCCCCCTAGGAGCCGGGCGAAGCCCGGATAATGCCTAGATGCGCAGTTGGTGTTTGCGAAGCGACAACTATCAAGCATGAAAGCGTATTAGGGCCGACGTAGACCAAGCCGGAGGACCCCCGAACTCACTACACCCACCACTCTGATGGTGATGCCATTGTTCAACGCTGGGCCAGAGCGGCGAAGGCGTCGCCCAGATCCAGATCCGTCACCTTTACTGCTTGGCCTGTTGCCAGCGATTTGTTGGCCGAAAGGCCCACGCAAAGCGAGCGGACGCCGTCCACCCAGGTTGCCACGAAACCTAGCGAGTCGTCGTCCGGGCCGACGAAAACGTCCCGCAGCAGGCGCGCGTCACCGCCGCCGTGACCGCTGGCGGCCTCCGGGATCGGCACGTCGTACGCCGCCGCGAAATGCTTCTGGACGGTCAACGTCTGCCCCACCGGACGGTTTCCGTCCGGCAGCACCAGGTCGGGGCGGGCACTCGGATCGACGACGGTGCGGCCCTGCTCGTCCACCAGAACCTGGCCGCGCTCGACGACGCGCAATTCCGCTCGTCCCAGGCTGCCGTTGACGCAAACGGTGTAGCCCTCCCATGGGCAGTGGGCGTTCAGCGAATACGACATGGACGCGCCGGACGCATAGTCGACGACCAGCGAAAGGTTGTCCTCGATTGTGATTCCCTCGTCGAAAACATCCCTGTCGCGCAGGTAGCCGTCGAAATGTTCCTGATTCAGGTATAAACCCGTCCACGTCGGGTCGGTGCGCATGTCGAGGCACCAGGCGTCGCGCAGCGGTGAATCGGTGGTGCCGCGGTCGGGGCGTGGCATCAAACCCCAACGCTCGGCATTCTGACGTCCGTAGAAACGCAAACCGCCACTGGCGAATACACGCGCCGGCATGTCGGCGATCCACCAATTGACGAGGTCGAAATGGTGGCTGGCTTTGTGAATCAAAAGCCCGCCGGAATGGTCCTTGTAGCGATGCCAGCGACGGAAATAGTCTGCCCCGTGTGCGGTGTCCAAAACCCATTCGAAATGGACGGACGTGACCACGCCGATATCCCCGGCGGCGACGACCTGACGCAGCGCCGCATTGCGGGGCGAATACCGATAATTGAACGTGATGGTCACCTGATGGCCCGTCCGTTTCGTCGCCTCGGCGATGGCCCGGACACCGGCCTCGTTAATCGTCAACGGCTTTTCGACGATGACGTCGGCGCCGGCGTCCAGCGCCGTCACGATATAGCCGGCGTGGGTGTAATCGGGTGTGGTGATTATCACCCGGTCGACGTGTTTCGCGGCCACCACGTCTGCCAGCGCGTCCGGCGTGAAACGTGCCACATCGCCCAAACCCGGGTGCTGCGCGAGCGACCATTCGAGGCGTCCGGGGTTTGAGTCGGCGGCCGCCACCAGTTGTGCGACGTCGGCGTGGGGTCCGGCCATCGCCCCCAAATACATCTGGGCCCTCGAGCCCGTGCCGACGATGGCGTAACGCAGACGAGCCATTGGATCTCCTTGTGATTACTTGATGCCGGTGGTGGCAAACCCCTGAATCAGGTATTTCTGGCCGAACATGAATACGACAAACAGTGGCAGTAACGAAACCACGCTCATGGCGAACATGGCGCCATAATCGGACGTCGACTGGGCGTCAAGGAAGCCTTTCAACGCCACCGCCACCGTGAACATATTGGGCAGACGCAAATACAGCAGCGGCCCAAAGAAATCGCTCCACGTCCAGATGAATGTGAATATCGCCGTCGTCGCCAACGCCGGCACCATCAGCGGCAATGTGATGCGGCTGAAAAGCGTGAACTGATTGGCGCCGTCGATCTGGCCCGCCTCGTATATCTCTTTTGGCAACGCGCGGATGAACTGCACCATCAGGAAGACGAAGAACGCGTCAGTCGCCAGGAATTTGGGCACCACCAAAGGCAGGATCGTGTTCATCCAGCCGAGCATTTTGTAAATGGTGAACTGCGGCACCAGCACCACCTGGAAGGGCAGCATGATCGTCATCAGCATTATGGCGAAGAAGACGTTGCGGCCGGCGAATTTCAACCGGGCAAAAGCGTAGGCGGCCAGCGAACAAGACACCAAGTTGCCGATGATGCAAAGCACGGCTATCAGCAACGAGTTCAACAGGTAGGTGCCGAATGGGTTTTGCAGTGACGTCCAACCCGAAACGTAATTCTGAACCGTCAAATGCGTGGTAAAGATCGACAGGTCTTTGAAGATCATGTCGTTCGGTTTGAACGACGAAACCACCAACCACAACAGCGGATAGATCATGATCAGCGAAGCGGCAATCATTAACACATGTTTGACGACGGGTACGACCCGCCGTTTGCTGACGCTGCGCCGATCCGTCGTGACCAGGGGGGCGGCGGCGAGTTCTGTGTCGGCTTGGAGGCTAGTCATCGTAGAACACCCAGTATTTCGACAGCAGGAAGTTGAGAGCCGTGAAAGCGGCGATCACAAGCAGAAGGAACCACGCCATGGCAGACGCCTTGCCCATCTGGAAGTTGTTCAGAAAACCTATCTGGTACAGGTACAAGGTATAGAACATCGTCGAATTGCCGGGGCCACCGGTGCCACCCGAAACAACATAAGCCTGGGTGAATGTCTGGCAGGCAAATATGATCTGCAAAACCAGGTTGAAGAAAATAATCGGGCTGAGTATTGGCAGCGTTATATGGAAGAACTGCTTGACCCGGCTGGCGCCGTCAACCGTCGCGGCCTCGTAATACATCTCCGGAATCTGGCGCAGACCGGCCAGGAAAATCACCATAGGCGATCCGAACGTCCAGATATGCAAAGCGACGATCGTCCAAAGCGCCCAGTTCGGGTCGCCGATCCAGCCCGGCGGGTTGGACCAGCCGAAGATGTTCAGAATCGAGTTGAACAGACCGTACTTGCCGAACACCTGACGCCACAAGATGGCCACGGCCACGGAACCGCCCATCAGGGACGGCAAATAGAAGATGGCCCTGTAGATCGACAGCCCCCGCGTGCCACGGTTCAACAAGACGGCCAGCATCAATGCGAACGTCAACTGGATCGGCACGCCGACGACCACGTAAAGCACCGTCACCTTGAACGAGTTCCAGAAGGCCGGGTCGTTGAACATGTTGATGTAGTTGGTAAGCCCGATCCAGCGTGGCGGGTGCGCCAGCGGGCTGATCAGCAGGTTGTATTTCGTAAACGACAGGTACAAAGAAGCCAGAAGCGGTATCAGGCCGAAGACGAAGAACCCGATAAACCAAGGCGTCAGAAACAGATACCCGGCAACATTGTTCGGGTGCTTCTCCTTGACTTTGGGTTGGCCGCGGCGATGGCGCTGGGCGGCCAGCGTCCGCAACTCGCCAAGACTACTCACGGGTACCTCCTTGGGCCCGATCCTGCCACACCCTGACCGTGGTTGTCAATCGAACAACTTGACACAAAGACTCACGCCAAGGTAGCCTATTTCCATCCACTAATTGAAACGTTTCAATTTTCAGTCAGTGGGTTCTTTGCTAGAAGTCTTCCAGCAAGGAGTTCCCAACAGTCACGTGGAGGCAGACGCCATCCACACGATGAAGTGAGGCCACTATATGCATATCAAACGCCTTACGGCTGGCGTAATCACAATCGCTGCTGCTGCGTTGGCGCTTTCTGGTTGCGCTGGATCCCCGAGCACCAACTCAAGCGCGGGCTCCGACACAAGCGCGGGATCCACCAGCGCCCCCGCGGCGATCAATACCACCGATCCCATCACCCTCGAAATCTCGTGGTGGGGCGACGCCACACGCGCCGGCCTCTTCAACCAGGTCGTCCAGAACTTCGAGGCAAAGTACCCGAACATCACCGTCACGCAAACGCCAGTCGCGGCGCCAACTGACCTGTTCAACCGTCTCGACACCGACTTCGGCGCCGGCGGCTCCACCGCTCCGGACGTCTTCGCCCTGGGCGGCGCCTACCCGCAGACCTATGCGGCGGCCGGCCAGCTGCTCGAACTCGACACGCCTGATCTGGCGCCTATCGTCCAGTTGAGCAAGTACCCGACTAGCACGCTCAGCAGCGGCACCGTCGATGGCAAGGTGTATGCCCTGCCGACCGGTGGCAACGCGACCGCCATGTTCGTCAACACTGACATTATGAAAGAAGCCGGCGTCACCCTGCCGACCGGCCAGTGGACGTGGGAAGACCTCGTCAACATCGCTAACCAGGTCGGCAAAGCCAACCTGAAGAACTCCGCCGGACAGCCCGTCTACGGCCTCGACCTGCGTATCGCCGACATCATCGGCACATACCTGGGCCAGGTCAGCCAGTACGGCCTGTACACCCCGGACGGCAAGATCGGCGTCACCGCCGACCAGGTGGCCGGATGGTACACGATCGAGCAGCAACTGGAGCAAGGCGGCGGCCTGCCTGACGGCAGTATCGTGACGCAGGACGTCAACCTGTCGCCCGACCAGCAGTTGTTCACACTCGGCCAGGCCGGCATCACGTTCGGTTACTCGAACCTGGCCACCAGCTACGGCCAGGGCGGCGCCATCGAGGTTCTCCCGCCACCGACCGACACGTCCAACTCCGGCGTCTCGCTGCTGCCATCCGCTTTCTGGGCCGTCAACGCTCAGACGAAGCACCCGGTGGAAGCCGCCGCGCTGATGAGCTGGTTCTTGAACGAGCCGTCGACGATCCAGATCATCACCGACACCCGCGGCGTGCCGTTCAACCCCGACATGGCGACGGTTTCCAGCCAGGCCGTGACGGACCCGAACGCAAAACTGTCCGACGCCTACGTCGGCAACGTCGTGGCGACCGGCGTCATTGCCCCCAACCAGCCAAATGGTGGCGGCAACATGAACCAGTACGCGCAAAACGGCGAGTCTGACGTCCTCTTCGGCAAGGCCACACCGGCCCAAGCCGGGCAGACGTTCCTGACTGCGCTGCAGGCGGATCTTGACGCGGCTTCATAAGCCAAACCCTGATCACCAATCAACTGACGAAGGGCGGCTCGCTTTTGGGCGGGTCGCCCTTCGCCATGCCAGCGGCACTACGCTGGCTTGAAGAAGGGAGCCCCGATGGCACTGTTTGACGACGCGCCGCAGTTGTATACCAACCACAGCGCGGGGCGGCTGCAGCGACGATGGCTTCAGGCGCTGGACGAGCTGGGCGGCTGTATCCGCGCCGTCGGCGACGACCCAGAGCCGATCCTTTGCGAGGGCGGCAACTACCCCGGCTCGTGGATCGAGGGCACCGGCACCATCTCGACGGAGGTGCTCGACCGGTTCGCCCCCACCGTCAGCCGCGCGACACACATGACTTTCGCCCGCCACTGCCGCGCGGACGGGTTGATGCCGTACAAGCTGACGGACGACGGCCCAGGCTTCTCGCAGATCCAGATCGTCACACCGCTGGCCCGCAGCGTCTGGAAACACTACCGGCTCACCGGCGCGCCTGTGACGTACTTGCAGACGATGTACGACGCGATGACGGGCATGGACGCCTGGCTGGCCGCCAACCGCGACACCCGCAGGACGGGCGGTGTCGAGGCGTTCTGCACCTTTGACACGGGCCACGACCTGAGCCCGCGGTTCTGGCTGATTCCCGACCGTTGCCACGACGGCGACGCAGCCCGCTACGACACCGGCAACCCGAACCTGCCCTACGTCGCCCCCGACCTGACAGCCAACGTCGCTTGTCAGCGGAGATATCTGGCGAAGATCGCCCAAGAGCTACGCAGAACACCCGACTTCGCGCAGGATGACGCGACACGTCTGAATGCGTTGTGGGAACAGTGCTTCGACGCCGCTGACGACTGCTTCTATGACCGCTTGCCGAACGACGAATTCCTGCGCATCCAGTCGGACGTGCTGCTGCGCGTCCTGGCCTGCGAGGTGGGTGACGACGCGTTCTTCGAGCGGGCTCTCGACCGCTACCTGATGAACACGTCCAAGTTCTTGTCGCCGTACGGCTTCACGTCACTCAGCCTGGACGACCCGCGTTTCGACCACGACTACACGCGCAACTCGTGGAGCGGGCCCGTCAACTTCCTGGCCATGCTGCGGGCGCCACAGGCATTCGAGGACCACGGCCACGTCGCCGAGTTGGCACTGGTCGAGCGGTCCGTCCTGTCCGCCATGCTGGCGACGGACCGGTTCCCGCAATGCCTCGACCCGTGGACGGGCAGCCCCGGGTTCACCGACCACTACTCCCCCGCCATCCTGTGGCTGCTGGACGCCGTCGAGCGCAACATGGGCATCCTGCCGCGCCCTGACGGCGACATCTGGTTCACCGGGCTGGCCACCGAGCCGCTGACCTACACGCGCACGGCCGGAGCGGTGACTTACACCATGGTGTGTGATGGCACCGGCGTCCAGGTGGCCGCCGACGGCGCGCCGTGGTTGACGTTCCCGGCGGGCTGGCGCGTCGTCGTCCGTGACGGCGACGTCCGTGCCGTCGTCGGCATGAGCGCCGGCGAAACAATGGGCACCCTGACGGTCCGCGGTGTCGTCACGCAATTGACCTTGCCACCAAATCACATAGCCCATTTCAGCAATGGCCAACTGTCAGACATCCAGACCAGAGGATTCATCACGCCCCACACCTGACCGAGAGCTGGCCGGCCTCGTCTTTCAGGGCTATGAACCGGGCACGCTCGTTCGGGGTGTCGTTGGGGCTGTGGACGGCCAGGTAGAGCCACCCGTCGAAGGTTTCGAAGATCATGCCGTGGCCCGCGTCGCCCCCGTACAGGGGCTGGTCGGCCTGGTGCCACGGGCCCAGCAACGCCCCGCTGGGCGACGTGGCAACGCCCAGGCAGTACTGCCCGTCACTGTCGAAGGAACTCCACAGCATGGCCAGCGTCCCTTCCTTCAGGCGGCGCAGGTTCGGGCCGTCCGTCACGTAACTGCCGGGTGCCCGTCCGGCCAGGGGCGCGGCCCAGGGTGCCTGGCTGGCGGTGAACAGCAGCGTCGGGTCGCCGGCGGCGGCGCTGAGGTCGTCCGTCAGGGGCATGGCGCAGATCTGGCCGTCGCCGACCTGTTGCCACTCGTGGCAGAAAACCATCCACGGGCCATTTTCGTCGACGAAAAGGGTGCCGTCGAGGCATTCCCAACCGGGCGGCGTCACCGGGGCATCGCCCAGCGGTGTGAACGGGCCGAGCGGCGAGTCGGCTTTGAGGACGGCGGTGCCGCGGCGTCCGGCGTCCGGCTTGAACGTGGCGAACATGAAGAAGCTGCCGCACACGGAATACACCTCGGGCGCCCAGAAGTTGGTGTGCGACCAGAAATCGGCGGGCGGGCGGAAGGCGGGTATGGCGGGGCCGAAATCGTCCAAGCCGGTGCCGACATGGACGTCGAAACCGATGCCGGGGCCGCGCCATATGTCCGGGTCGGTCGACCCGTAGAGATAGTAAAAGCCATCGTGCGGCAGCACAAAAGGGTCGCGGATCTGAATCTCGTCAAGCCTCACAACGGCCTGCCTTTCTCTTCAACTTCGTCGGCCGGCAAGAAGCGGGCGAAGATGTGACGCGAATCCGACCACACGACATAAAGCACCGGGGTCACAACCAAGCCCAGCCCGATCAGTGGTGAAACCCAGACGGCCGCCGCCGCAACAACCAGCATGATCAGCGTCAGCAAGCTCCAACCGAACTGTCGGACGGCCAGCGCGGCACTGCCTTTGACGACATCCCACCAGCCGACGTCAGGCTGCGCCGCGAAACCAACCCAGGCGACGCAGGCGGTGGCCAGCGCGCCCGCCACCAGCACGACAGCCACCGGCAAGGCCCCCATCAACATGCCCCAACGCCACATCACGTACACGTCAAGCCCGACGATCAAACTGCCCGCCACAAGGCACAACCCCGGCCGCCACACCCGCGGCCATGATGCGGCCCACGCCGTCAGGTACGTCTTGAATATCGTGACGGATTCGTCCACCTTGTAAGCCCGGAACACCGCGTACGCCCCGGCCAGCGCCGGTGCCAGCAGAATACCGCTGACGGCAAGCCACAGCCACGAATTCTTCAGAGGCACAAACAACGCCAATAGCCACACTGGCGCGCAGGTCACAGCGAGCAGCAAATTCAACCCGATAACCAGGTAGACGATATTGAAGATGCTTCCGAACGCCCCGGCCAACCCCTTCATGTCATCGCCCCGGCGGTGCCGTCAGCAGCCGGCCAGGCGAGCCGCCAGATATGGGCGCACCTGCGACAGCGCCACCCGCTCTTGCGACATCGTGTCGCGCTCACGGATCGTCACCGCGTCGTCGTCCAGGGTGTCGAAATCGACGGTGACGCAGAACGGCGTGCCGATCTCGTCCTGACGGCGGTAGCGTTTGCCAATGGCCTGGGCGTCGTCGAAATCGACGTTCCAGCACTGCCGCAACTCGGCCGCCAGATCGCGGGCCTTCGGCGACAGCGACTCGTCACGTGACAGCGGCAAGACGGCCGCCTTGACGGGCGCCAGCCGCGGGTCGAGTTTCAGGCTGACCCGGGTGTCCGTCCCGCCCTTGGTGTTGGGCGCCTGATCTTCGGTGTAAGCCTCGACCAGGAACGCCATCAGCGATCGCGTCAGCCCGGCCGCCGGCTCGATGACGTAAGGCAGGTAGCGACGGTCATTGGCCTGGTCGTAATACGACAAATCGGTGCCGGAATGCTTCGTGTGCGTGCCCAAATCGAAATCGGTGCGGTTGGCGATGCCTTCAAGCTCGCCCCAATCGCTGCCCTGGAAACCGAAGCGGTATTCGATATCGACGGTGCGTTTGGAATAATGCGAAAGCTTTTCTTTCGGGTGCTCGTAGTGGCGCAGGTTTTCGCGGTTCAAGCCCAAGCCGACATACCAATCGGTGCGGTAATCGATCCAATACTGATGCCAGGTTTCATCCGTCCCAGGCTCGACGAAATACTCCATTTCCATCTGTTCGAATTCGCGCGTCCGGAAAATAAAGTTGCCGGGCGTGATTTCATTTCGGAAGCTTTTGCCCGTCTGCGCGATGCCGAACGGCACCTTCATGCGCGACGCCTGCTGCACGTTTTTGAAATTGACGAAAATGCCTTGCGCAGTTTCGGGGCGCAAATAGTGTAGACCCGATTCGTCCTCGACGGGGCCGAGATAGGTTTTCAGCATCATGTTGAAATCGCGGGGTTCCGTCCATTGGCCGCGGTTGCCGCAATCAGGGCACGGAATGTCCGTCATGGGTATCTTGTCCGGATCGGGCAGCTTCTTACGGTTCGCGTATTCCTCTTGCAGTTGGTCGGCACGGAACCGCTTGTGGCAGTTCAGGCATTCGGTCAGCGGGTCGGTGAACACGCCGACATGCCCGGACGCCACCCACACCTGGCGCGGCAAAATGACGGACGAGTCGAGCCCGACGATGTCGTCCCGGCTTGTCACCATCGAACGCCACCACGCTCGCTTGATGTTCTCTTTCAACTCGACACCCAGCGGCCCGTAGTCCCAGGCCGCCCGCGTACCGCCGTAGATTTCGCCGCAAGGAAACACGAACCCGCGCCGCTTGCACAAACTGATTACCTTGTCGAGTGTGGTTTCAGCCACTTGAGCCTCCTAGAAAAGATGACCCGACAATTCTATCGGTTATGCCTGGTTTCACTCCCGTCATCCTGCGCGAAGTCGCAGGATCTGCTCGTGCTGCGACGTCTGGCCAGATCCTGCGACTCCACTTCGTTCCGCGCAGGATGACGTAGAAAGGGGATGATGACGCTTCCGGTGCAGCAGCACCAACAGCAGGATCACCGGGACAATCATGACGGTGAGCTTCGCCCAAAGCGGGAACTTGACCCACAGGTTTGGCACGGCGTCGACGGTGGCCACGGACGACGGCGTGTCAATGCCGTCCGCGTTGAGGGACGGGTCCGGCATCGCTTCGGGGACGATTTTGCCCACCAGAATGTCGCGGCCGTTGGTCGTCCTAGACGAGCAGGTGGAAAGCAGGACGATGTGATCGTCCGCGCCGACCGTCACGTCGGGACGGGTGAACCTCGCCTCGCGCATCAGGCGGGTCAAATAGGCCTGCTCACCGCTGGCCGCCACCGGCGTCGTGTAGACCGAATCGTCGTAGGCGTTGGTGTGTATGAAAGCGAAGAATTCCAGGCCGTGCTGTTGCCCGTCGAAATACAGCGAGCCGTATTGGTGGGCGTCGAAATAGGGCTGGTCATAGAACAGCCCGATCGGCCCGAACATCGCGCCGTTTTTCATGTGGTGCCCGAAAATGATGGTGCTGAAATCGGTGAAATCAGGGCTGTTTCGGTAGTCGAGGAATATCGAACCGGAACCGGAGTATTTGCCGGTGGCGTCCCGGTTCAGGTAGTGGGTGTTGTCCTTGCCTTGGACGAGTGGGAAATCGATGCCCGTGTCGTAGACGGTCAGCCAGCCCAACACGTCCGGGTTGATGGCTTGAAGTTGCGCAAGCGGTGCGGCGCCGCCGGCTGCCGGAGGGGTGGCAGCCGACGGCTTGTACGGCGCGTACTGTGTAGCACTCGCCGCAAGCACCACTTGGCGGGAATCCCAGATGGTGTAGCAACTGAACGCCACCAGCGCCGCCACGACCGCCAGCACAATGACGTCGACGACGCCATTGGCTGTTCTGATCGCGGCCCGCGCCACGCGGGTTCTGGTTGCCTCCACCGGGGGTTCCTTTCGGTTTGGCCAGATCCTGCGACTCCACTATGTTCCGCGCAGGATGACGGGTGTTGGTTAAGACGCGCGCCTGCGCAGGCGGACCTTCACTACCGCGTAGCCGACGACGGCCAGCACCAGGACGGCGATCAGCCCGATGAATGGCAGGTTGTCCAGCGTCAGGCCGGTGGTCACCAGCAGGCTGCGGTCGTTGGTGAAGGCGGCGCTATTGGCGGCCTCGCCGACCAGTTGATCACCGGTGGCAAGTGTTTCACCAATGCTGCCGGCCGTCGGGTCTCGCGGCTCGATGCCGTTGGTCGTCACAAGGTAGCTGGGCAGGTAGCCCGTCGGGTCGTTTTCGGTGACGGTGTAACCGGTGCCCACAGGGGTGTCGACGAACACCAGTGACTGGCCGTTCTTCAGCGCGACTTGTGTCGGCTCCGAGGTGGAAACCTCGATGTACGTGCCGGCGGTGTCCGTATCGGTGGTGAAGTCGGTGCTGCCGTCGGTGCTTGGCACGAGGTTGGCGGTTGTCGGGTCAATGATCGCACCGTTGTCCACGACATAGGCCCGGTAATAGGTCGGCATCGAACTGGGGTCGGTGACCAGGCTGGACGGGTCGTCCAGCGTCACTGTGAAATTGAAGTACTGGCCCATGTTAGCCAAACCGCCAGTGACGGTCTTGCTGATTGACAGCGGCGGGTTGGTCAGTGGGTCTGTTGTCGAGTTGGTGTGCACATACTGGTTGGTGAACGCCACCTCGCTGTACTTGCCGTTATTGTTGCCGGTGCCCGGCGTGGGGTCGACCTTCGGATAGTTAGTTGTGCCGTCCTTGTCGGGTGTCGCGGTGGGGGTGCCGTCGTCATTGGCTGTCTGCACGACGGTGACGGCTGACACGAACGTGCCGGTGCCTGCCTCGTTGTTCTCGACGTAGACGGTCATGGTGTAATCGGCCTGCGAGAACTTCATGGTCTGATCAGCGGTGAGCACTGAATCACCGAAATTGAGTGATCCGTCATCGAGATAGCCGGCTTCTTTGATGTCGTAAACGTACACACCGGCATGCGGGAAGTCGGCAGTGGCCAACGGCAGTGGCGTTTCGACGTAGTACGTGTCAACGCCCGGCTGCGCGTCGGCGGTGGACAGCGTCAGGCTGTCTGCCTTGACCGAAATCATGTCGGGGCCCCACGGGGTGATATCCGCCGAAGCGGGGTTGTTGCCCAGCTCTGGGGCCTCGGCGACCGCAGCGAGGTCACTGTTACCGTCGACCGACGCGGGGATGGCGAAGAATTCGAAGTACCCGTCGGCGGGAAGTGCCGTACCGGTAGGCACCTGCAGTAGTTTGGTGATGGCGACCGACGGTGTGCTAGTTTCGGTGCCGGTGAGCGCCCCGTTGCCGTCCAGATTGTCGGCGTGGGCTGCCGAAATGGCGGCCAGGCTAAGTAGTGCCGTGGCAGCAATGGTGGCTAGTGGTTTGATAATGCGTCGCATTCTCAATTCCTCCTTCATGGTTGTTGTTGCGGCTTGCATATTCACTTGTCTCATAGGTCGCGCCATTTGATGATGGCGATGACCTTTCCTAATGTGTCCTTGGTATCCACGGGCCCGTAAACCCGTGAATCGGTGGCATTGTCCCTGGCGTCGCCCAGGACGAATACCTGGCCCGGCCCCACTTTCACCGGGAAACTGATGCCGGTTTGGTATGGCTGGGTTGGCTCATAAATGTCGGGCTCTTGTTGCAGGGCGCCGTTGACGACGAGGCCGTCTTTCGTGATGTCTACGACGTCACCGGCCTGGGCGACGACGCGTCGTACTTCCAATTGCCCCTGGTAGCGAAGCGCCACAAGATCGGAGATTTCGTAGTTCTTGTCCAGGCGGTAGAACATCACCAAATCGCCGGCTTTGACGGTGGGCGCCATATCCGGATCGGTGTCGCGGGCGATGCCGTGCGTGAAGGTGAAGATCAGGCCGAAGACCACCCCGACAATCGCCACCTTTGCCAGCAGGCCAAGCAAGTCACGCCAGACGCTTGGTTGAGCCTTGGGCGGTTTGTCATCGTCGGTGTCGTCCGTCTCCCAAAAATCGTCTTCGTCGTATATGGATGTGCCGTCGGCCCATGACTCGTCATCATCTAGTGCCCGGGCGGCGCGAATTGTGGTTGTCAGATCAAAGTCGTCGTTCATGCCACTAATGTCGTATGAGTATTCGGCAGGTTGCGTCATGGCCGTCCTACCCCCTTTCGCCGCAGTGTGCGGGTGACAAAATAGGCTGGCATCATCAGCACGGCAAGGGCGGCTGGCAGCGCCAGATTGTTGCCGACATCACCCAAGTTCACCCCTGTGGCGGGCGGCACGTCGCGGGTGTTGACGAAGGCAAACACGCGATCGGACGTCATGTCTGCCAGTGGCGTCTCGTTGCTTGTCACGACGGTTTCCGGGTCGAGACTGTCGGTGTAGGACGGCGTCCAGCCCGTCACTGTCGCCTCGGTGATCTGCACCTGGGCGTTCAGCGGCACCTCCGCCAGCGTGACGGATTGGCCGTCCGCCAGCGTGAAGCTGCCCTGCCCGTTTGTGACGACCACCGGACCGGCTGCGCATGGCTGCCCCGTTTGATCGGTGCAGTCGAAACTGCCGGTGATCGGGCCGTCGGCGTTCTGCAGCCAAATGGCGAAATCGAAAGCCCGCGTCTTGTCGGCCACTGCCCCTTTGACGGCTTTCGACACCGTCAATGTGGTGACCGGATCTGTGTCGGCGTATTCGACGGTGTAAAGCAACGATGTGGCTGTGCTGGTGGCGTCTGCCGTCGCGGGAACGGCGGCGGAGTCCAACGTAATGACGGACGTTTCCGGTGTGCCGGTGGCGGCAGCGAATGGCGCGCCGGGCAGTGTCATTTGCCACCGCGGCGCCGGTGCGGCGTCATTGCGCGTGTAGGTGAGCGTATCGAAGCCGTCAACCGGGTCAGCCAGCACCGACCCGTCAAGGTCGAACGGAATGCCGACCTGTTTGGCCGGGGCGGTCGGCGTCAGTGCCGTGTAGTCCTTCATGACGGCATTGCCAGCGGTGTTGACGTCACGCACCGACACGCTCACAGGCGTGTATATGTTGCTCACATCGATGGACGTGACGGTGTACACGTCCAGGTCTGTGTTCATGGCGGTGTAGTGCGTCTGAACCCAATAGCGGCCGTTGCGGGTT
>Ga0123357_10002623_pt1 | contig 20196 bp, 17 predicted proteins | sample TergutEmb28metaG_FD_89873 | JGI IMG/M metagenome (GOLD analysis project Ga0123357, IMG submission 89873) | Embiratermes neotenicus P4 segment gut microbial communities from Petit-Saut dam, French Guiana - Emb289 P4 | ecosystem: Host-associated > Arthropoda: Insects > Digestive system > Gut ... | reverse complement strand
TACTGCTATGGTGGCCACGCACGGTGCGCACAGCAGATTGAAGACCAGGAAAGAGAATGCCGAGAGTTGAGTGTAATGTTCGGCCAGGAGGCTCCACCCCGTACCGCCGGAACCCATATTCGCTCCGAAAATGATACCGAACGTTGCGATTATGGTTTCTTTGGACACCAGCCCGGAGAGGGTCGCCACGGATGACTGCCAGTCGCCCCACCCGAGCGGTCCGAAGATCGGCGCTATGAGATTCCCGAAAGATGCGAGCATCGAATTCTCCACATCCCCGCCGTTGAACACAAGATGGGAATCGAAAGATACGAAGAACCATATGATGATGCACGCCAGCAGTATGATCGTCCCGGCCCGCCTTATGAATTCCCATATCTTTCCCCAGGAATGTTTCAGGACAGATCCGGCGTGCGGAATGTGGTACGCAGGAAGTTCCATGATGAAAGGGGAAGGCCGTCCCATGAACATCCTGAGCTTCTTCAGTATCAGTCCCGAGACGAGGATCGCCACTATGCCGAGGAAATATGCCGCCGGGGCCATCCACCATGCCGAACCGAATAAAGCTCCGGCTATCATTGCGATCACGGGAAGTTTGGCGGAACAGGGCATGAACGGCGTCGTGATGGCGGTCATCTTACGTTCGTTCTCGTTCCCTATAGTGCGTGCGGCCATTATCGCAGGTACGCTGCATCCGGTGCCTACCAGTATCGGTATGAGCGATTTTCCGGAAAGACCGAAGCGTCTGAACACCTTGTCCATGAGGAACGCCACTCTTGCCATGTAACCGCAGTCCTCCAGTATGTCCAGGAGCACAAAGAGTATGAAGATCTGCGGCAGGTATCCGAGAACGGCCCCGACGCCGCCGATGATCCCCTGAGTTATCAGGGAAACAAGCCAGTCCGCGACACCGGCACCCGTCAGGAAGTCCTTCACAGCGGGGGTGACCCATTCCCCGAAGACGGTATTGCTTATCCATCCTTGGATCGCTACACCGACGACCGATACCGTGAAGAAGAAGACCGAGAACATTATCAGCACGAACACCGGCAGCGCCAGCCATCTGTTCATGACCACCCGGTCTATTCTTTTCGTGACCGTAATGATGTCCGGATCGTTCCTGCTAACGGTTCTGTTCACAACATCACCAATGAATCCGTAGCGTCCGTCAGCGATGATGCTCTCACTATCATCTTCGGATTCCTTCTCTGCACGGGAGACGATCTGTTCGGCCATCTTCCAGAGTTCTGTTTTTTCTTCGAGGACCATTTCGTCGCGTTCGAACATTTTGATCGCGTACCATCTCAGGTCCATGTCGTCCACAGAACCTCTCAGCACGTTCTCGATATCAGAAATGGGTGTTTCGATCCGGGCAGATAGAATCTTCTTGGGTGTAGTGCGCCCGCGCGCCGCTATCTCGGCAGCCTTGGCCGCAACGTCTCTAGACCCCATGCCCTTCAGGGCAGTCGTCTCTATCACAGGACAGTTCAGGTCCCTCTCTAATCCTTTCACGTCAATGGTGTCACCGCGTTTCTGGATGACGTCCATCATGTTCAGGGCGACCACTACGGGAATCCCAATATCAAGAAGCTGGGTCGTCAGATATAGGTTCCTTTCCAGGTTGCTTGCGTCCACGATGTTTATTATGGCGTCGGGGCAGTCCTTGATCAGAAAATCCCTTGATACGATCTCCTCCGGGGAATATGGAGAGAGGGAGTAAATGCCGGGAAGGTCTATCAGGACTATATCATCGAATCCTTTCAGTTTTCCTTCTTTCTTTTCGACGGTGACGCCGGGCCAGTTACCTACTCTCTGTGAGCTTCCGGTAAGGTCGTTGAACATCGTCGTCTTACCGGAGTTCGGATTTCCGGCAAGAGCGATCCTGATGGTCATCTGTCCTCAGAAGGGATGTCCGACACGCATATGATCTCCGCATCCTTCTTCCTTAGTGTAAGGGAATATCCTCTCAGTTCGATCTCGACGGGATCCCCCAGCGGGGCGAGGTTCTTGACGCGTATCTTGCATCCTTTCGTGATGCCCATATCCATTATCCTTCTCCTAAGCGCGCCTTCGCCGTCAAGCCTTACGACCGTCACGGTGTCTCCCATTCTCACTCCGTCGAGCGTCCTGCAATCCATGTTATGGGAACGACGAACTTGTTTAAAAAGATTTAGGTATTCCTAACTCAGGGGCTCCTAAATTTTAGACCAGCAAAGAACAGCCCCTCTGTTTTGAATGAAAAAGCAATATCTGCGAGAAGCACGGTCATTATGACTATAATAAAATGGACATGGTCCCGATTGGGCATTAAGCTCCCCAGTATTGAGATCGGTGCATGACGCACGGACTGCGGAAAGAGCCATATAAGCCACAGGACGACCGAGATCCAATATCTTCGGTCTGAGGATTAAGCATATCGGAAATGATCATTTAAGCTGGTGTATCTTGAGTTTAAGCCTTAACTTACCGCCCATCTTAATAAGGAAATCATGATCCCCTGTCGTAACGAATGATAATCTGTCCAGTTCCCCGCCAGCAGAGGAAAGGATGTTTGTACGCAGTGACAGAACATGTTCGCCGGACACAACGCCTATCTTTATGGTCTCATTATGCCTTATTCCATAACATTCCTTGTCGTCTATTGTTATCAGCACCTTTGGAAAAAGTCCTCTGTATCCGACCCGGATGTGATGTTCAGCATCAGGGACCCCAAGGACCGGCACCGGCTGAGCGGCGGTATCATTGACGATCTTGCCCCCGCAGTGTAAGCAGAATCCAGATTTCATATCCTCTTCCAATTGGGTCGTTTCGCCGCATTCCGGACATTTCAAAGCTACCATGGTCACATCAATCCCAACGTTCATGTTTTATTAATTTATTTCGCAATCTTCGCTGCTGCATTGCAACGGACCCAGCGAACGTCCGATACTTTAGAAAATATGCGGCTGGCATATGTTATGATATGCAGGCCCTGGCCCATTTATTCACAGCAAAAAGCTATATAAGCGGTCACGATGGAGATATCAATAGATGAGGAGAGCATCTTAAATATGAATCAGAAGGCCAGGGATGTTTCTGTTGTCTGTTGAGATCTATCTGGCGGCCCTCTTCATACCTGTTTTGGTCGGCGCGTTCATAGGGCTGATCCCCGGAAAAGGGATCAGGGCGGCGTCCGCAGTTCTGTGCGGGGTCTCCTGTATCGCAGGGGCACTCACTTATCCCATGTTCAATGCGTACGGAACGATGGTCCACACATTCCCGTTGCCGTCTCTGTGGGGGGTCTACACGATAATGATAGATCGTGTATCGTCAATGATGATCACGGCGTCATCCATCGTCTTTCTGATGATAATCATACACATGGTGCGTTCTCCTTCGGCGCCGAGATACAGAAGTTATCCTTCGCTTGTGTGCATATTGTTCCTGTCGTGTGTCATCGCAATGTGCGCCGATGCGGTGCTCATGCTGCTCATCGCATGGGAGATGGTGACGCTGACAACGTTCCTTATGTCGTACAACAGAAAGAATGAGGAGGCAAGATGGAAGTTCTTCATCATAGCGCATCTCGGCGGACTGATGGTGGTGTCGGCGTTCATACTGATGTGTGTATTCACCGGAACAGCGGTGATGTCGTCATGGAGCGATCTAAGTTCAGTGATGGGTCCCAGACTATCGATCATCGCCATTGTCCTGCTGTTCCTGGGATTTGGGACAAAGTTAGGTATCGTGCCGTTCCATGCATGGATGTCTGACCTTTACGCTGAAGCGCCGACGCATACGACCGCATTCCTTTCCACAGTCTCTTCGAATGTGGCTGTACTGATACTTTTCAAAAGTGTCTTCGGATTCATAGGCGTGACCGAGGATATGCACATCCTGGCCATACTTCTACTGATGCTTGCATCTGTGACCATGGTCTGGGGCGGTCTCGAAGCACTGATACAAACAGAACCGAAGCGAATACTCGCATATTCGAGCATGGTGAACATGGGCCTTGTCATGTTGTGCTTCTCGTTGGGGATGCTGTTCACGTCCAGCAGTTCAACCGAGCTTATGACGATAGCCCTTGTGGCAGGGCTGCTGCACACAATAAACCACTCGGTCTTCAAATCACTCATGATCCTGACACTGGGGACGGTGGAAGATTCCACCGGAGAGACAGAGATGGAGAGGATGGGCGGACTTGCGTCAGTGCTGCCTCTCTTCTCTGTGTTCGCTCTCATCGCCGTCCTTTCAATGGCGGCCATGCCGCCATTCAACGGATTTACCAGTGAATGGCTGATGATACAATCGCTTCTTGGGGGAGAGATCCTGGGAATGCACGGCCTGGAACTCATCCTGCCCATCGGAGTAGCGGTACTGGGGATAAGCGGTATGATGGCCGCCGTATCATACGCGCGGATGTACGGGTTCATGTTCCTAGGAAGGCCGCGCTCCGACCATGTGGCGAAACCCGGCAGGATCGCAAGGACCACAATGCTTCCGTTGTTGATCCTATCAGCATTGTGTTTACTTCTGGGTCTGCTGGTGGCGCCGATGGCAGACATCCTGTCGGAAGGAGTGAACGCCGTCACCCTCACGGCCCCGTCGGATCTGTATAGTGACCAATTGATAGACACTCTGAACATTCCGATGCTTGCAGCGATCCTGACCGTGATCGTTGCGTCGCTGTTCGCATTGAGCAGGATATTCAGAAAGAACACCGTCAGGACAGACACATGGGGGTGCGGTGCGGAACTGGAAGAGAACATGCAGTATTCGCCGGCAGGATTCACCCAGCCGCTCGTGAAGGTCTTCCATCCATTGTACGGCGACAGCATTGAGATCGTCGATGACGAGGAGAAAGACAAAAAGAGATTAGTTGTACAGTTCAGGGAACCGTTCGTCAGATACCTGTACGAACCGATCGGCCGTGTGATAATGGGCGTTTCAAGATATATAGGTAAAATGCAGAACGGTAACATACAGACGTACATCGGATATATTCTGGCAGCATTGGTGGCGCTCCTCCTGGTGGTGAGGCTGCTATGATCGAAACGTTCGTATCACTGGTCCAGACGCTGATCATGATCTTGGTCGCGCCGCTAATTACCGGAATACTGATGAAACTGAAAGCGAAGATGCAGCGCCGTAAGGGCAACAGCATCTTCCAGCCTTATCGTTATCTGATAAAGCTCTTCCGTAAGGATGAGACCATATCTGAGGATTCATCCTGGCTTTTCCGTCTTATACCGTATGTGTGCATGGGATGTATGATACTGCTTGCGTTCATGGTCCCGTTCATATTCACCGGCGTCCTGGCGCCTTACGGCGATCTCATAGCGCTGGTGTACATCTTCACGATGTACAGGTTCATGATGGTGCTCGGCGGGCTTGAGGGCGGATCGGTATTCGGCGGTATGGGAAGCAGCAGGGAGATGATGATGTCCGTCCTGATCGAGCCCGCCCTCCTGCTGTCGATGACAGTGCTGGCCGGGCTGACGAAAGCTGGGACGGCTATAAGCACGATACCGCAGGCGCTGCTTGACATGGGCGTCGCAGCATTGACACCCGCGCTGATACTTGCGGCGGCATCCTTCTTCATAACTTTGCTGGCCGAGAATGCAAGGATACCGTTCGATAATCCTTCGACGCATCTTGAACTGACGATGGTGCATGAGGGGATGCTGATCGAATATTCGGGAAGGGGGCTCGGCATGATGGAGTTCTCCTCGATGCTCAGACTGACAGTGTTCATGGTCATGCTCAGCGCTCTGTTCTTCCCATGGGGGATATCGACGGAAGCGACCCTGACCTCCTTGTTCATCTCGTCTGTGACGATGATGATAAAGCTGCTTGCGCTGACGTTCTCCATCGCGGTCGTAGAGTCATATCTTGCGAAATACAGGCTGTTCCGCCTGCCAAACATGCTGACGGCGTCCTTCGCGCTGTCGTTCCTGGCGATGATATCGTTATATATACTATGAGGTGAGAGAAACGGACCAAGTGCTGACCGGAAATCTGATAGACATCTGTGCGGTCTGTATGCTGCTGCTCTCAATGCTTGCGATGACCACGACCAGAGTGAAGCAGCTCTTCAACGCATTTGCGGTACAGTCTCTTTTCCTCGCGGCCCTTGCGGTCGTGGTGGGATACAGCACCGGTCACAGCGCGATATTCCTGATGGCCGCGATAACGGTGGGTGTGAAGGTCGTCTTCATACCCAGGTTCCTGCGGTATATGTCCGACAAGATCAAGATAGGCAACGAGGTCGATTCATACATCGGTGTTCCGTCATCCCTTCTTCTGTCAGCCGCTCTTATAATGATATCATATTTTGTAACCGCTCCGCTGCTTGATTCGCTTGACACCATAACGATGAACTGTCTGGCGATTTCGATGTCGATAATACTGATAGGATTGCTGATGATGGTCATAAAACGCAAAGCGATAACCGGGGCGATAGGGCTGCTGATCATGGAGAACGGACTTTTCCTCGGCGTGATATCGATATCTTACGGTATGCCTCTGCTCGTTGAATTGGGAATATTCTTCGATGTCCTGATGATCGCGGTCATCATCGGCATATTCGCATTCCGCATCAGCAGGACATTCGATTCCATCGACACGACGTTCTTAAGGAGGCTGAGAGACTGATCTCTGTTGAACTTTTGCTGTTGGCTCCTGCTTTGACAGGGCTGTTGTGTTTCTTGATCCCCAAAGATGCGATGAGAGCATCCGTCTCAGTGCTCGGTTCAATTGTCACTCTGGCTCTGGCGGTGCCGCTGTGTTATGATGCGTTCCGTGGAAATGTCACAGAATACGGCCTTTGGTACGTGGACGGATTATCGGCGATGTTCACGATATTGGTCGTCACAATAGGGATGATGGCCTCGCTGTACTCACACGGTTACATCAGAAAGGACAAGGAGCACGGAACTCTGACGGCCAATGACGAACGGAACTATTTTGCGCTGTTCCATATCTTCGTCGCTGTTATGCTGCTTACGTGCCTCGTAAGCTCGGTAGGGATATTGTGGATCGCCATCGAGGCAACGACCCTTGTGTCCGCGTTCATTGTGGGGATCTACAAGAAAGAAAGGTCGACCGAGGCCGCATGGAAATATCTGATGATATGTACGGTGGGCATAACGCTGGCCCTTGTAGGGATAGCGTTGGTGTACGCGTCGTCCGTCCGCGTATTCGGAAGTGGGAATCCGGATACTCTAGACTGGCCCGTGCTTTATGCTGCAGCTTCAAGTCTTGATCCCGCACTTCTGAAAGTGGCGTTCATATTCATAATCATAGGTTTCGGGACAAAGATGGGGCTGGTGCCTATGCACACATGGCTTCAGGATGCGCACAGCCAAGCCCCGACACCGATGAGCGCAATGCTCTCGGCGGTGCTCCTGAACTGTGCGCTGTATTCGATAATACGGTTCCAGATGATCATGGACATCGCCGTGCCGGGGTATTCTTCTGGTCTGATGATCGGATTCGGCGTCCTTTCTATGATCCTGGCCACAGCGTTCATCATTATATCGAAGAACATCAAACGCATGCTGGCGTATTCAAGCATAGAGCACATGGGAATAATAATGATTGGCTTCGGGATAGGTACACCGCTGGCGGTGTTCGGCGCGCTGTTCCACGTCATCGCGCATTCGCTTACAAAATCGTTCGCATTCTTCTCCGCAGGGAACGTGATCCAGGAATATGGTACGAACGACATGGAAGAGATACGCGGAATGAGGGAGAAGATGCCGTTCACATCTTTCATGCTGACCGCCTCTTCATTGGCGATAATAGGGCTGCCGCCGTTCGCCGTATTCGTCGGAGAGTTGTCGATCCTGAGCGGGGCGCTGCATTCAGGGATGTATATCCTGACCGCATTCATGCTGCTGCTCATCGTCATGGTGTTCGCCGGTGTCATCAGGAGGATGTTCCCGATGTTGTCCGGAAACACCGATCTTAACGTAAAGGACCCGTCGGGGATCGCGAGGGCGCTACCGCTGGTGCTGCTGTTCGGCGCCACATTGTTCTTCGGACTGTTCATGCCTGATTCGGTCAAAGATGCGCTGGAACTGATAGCGTCGATCGTAACGGGAGGTCTGCCGTGACCTCCGTCAGAGAGATCAGCGTTGCCATAGAGGACCTCGCGGAGACGGTAAAGGCTCAGATGTCGTTAGGATTCGGGATAGGATGTATGTATGTGACTGAGCAGTCAGACCTTATCAAGCGGTCTCTGGAGATGATAATGGCCTCTAATGATGATGTTCTTAGGATCACCGCACCTCTTTCTGATGATGCATATGCGGCGCTCACACCGGAATTCCCGTCCGCTAACGTGTATGAACGCGAGATATGGGAAATGAGCAACGTCTTTCCCATCGGACATCATGATATGAGGCCCCTGAAGATCAGGAATGTCAGGGAAGGCATCTATCCGATGCAGAAGGCCGCGGACACATCCAAAGTGTCGTATCGGGTCCATATACCAGGGAACGATGTCATCGGGAAAGGGGTCTTCGAAATACCGGTAGGTCCGATACACGCTGGTGTCATAGAACCGGGACACTTCAGGTTCAGCGTGGCAGGAGAACCAATACTGATGCTGAGAACATACATGGGATACAAATACCGCGGCATCGAGAAGATGATGGAAACACCGGTCGTCAAGGACAATACCCGGCTTATGGAAAGGGTGTCCGGCGACAACGCGATCGCTCACTCCCTCGCGTATCTCCAGGCAATGGAACGCGATACGGAGATACCGGTCCGCGCACAGTACGTACGGACGATATACGCTGAACTTGAACGTATCTACTATATGCTGAACGGCATCTCGGGGATAGCGTTGGACACTGCATTGTCAGTACCGGCATCCAAGGGATATATGCTGAAGGAGCGCATACTCAGACTGAACCATAAAGTGTCCGGGCACAGGATGCTCTGGGGCACCCTGAGGCCGGGCGGACTGCGTAAGGACCTGACCGACGAATCAGCAAAAGAGATAGAGAAAGAGGTCGTCCGTCTCAAGTTCGATGTGGATGAACTATTTGACATAATGACGTCGTCGCCGTCTTTCATGGACCGTGTGGAGTCCACCGGGACCGTTACAAAAGATGAGGCCGTGCTTATGAGGGCGGTCGGACCGATCGCAAGAGCCAGCGGTATTGATTATGACGTTCGAAAACATCATCCGTATGCTGCGTACGGTATGATCGGAATGAGAACATCGACGCACACATCGGGGGATGTGTTCGCACGGTTATACGTAAAAAAGAAAGAAATATCGGAGTCGGTAAGCATAATAACACAATGTATCAACAACATGGGGCGCGGGGATATCCTGACCAAAGTAAAGATGCCAGAAGGATTCTCAATGGGGATGACCGAATCCCCGCGCGGAGAGATCATGCATTGTATGCATGTGGTGAACGGAGAGATCTGGAGATATAAGATAAGGGACGCATCGTTCCCCAACTGGCCGGTCATCGAATTGGCAGTAGTCGGGGACATCGTCCCGGATTTCCCGCTGATAAACAAATCATTCGATCTGTCTTACAGCGGGAACGATCTATAGGTGATGATATGAAGCGCGGACTGTTATGGGAGTCGGTAGGAAATCTTGTTGCGGAGTCGCAGACTGAGGGCATCGGCGTGTTATTCGGAAGAAGGGACAAGATGCCGTTCGCCGACGGTAAATGCGACGAATGCGGTGATTGCGCGTCTGCGTGTCCGTCAAGGGCCATTGACATCAGCAAAGAGTGGACCTTGGACCTCGGGAAATGCATATTCTGCGGAGAGTGCTCAGACGCCTGCAGAGTAGGTGCGATAAGTTTCATTGACTCTCCGGACTATACCCTGAAACGTGAACACTTGATATTCAGGCGCAGCGAGGATCCGGAACGCTGTCCGGATACGATCGATCGTAAGAAACTGAAGGTCATCGGGCGGTCGATATGCATACGCGAGGTCGATACAGGATCATGCAACGCATGCGAGGTGGAGGTGAACTCGCTGTCCAACAGGTTCTACGATGCAGAACGTTTCGGAATAACTATTGTAGCGTCCCCGAGGCATGCGGATGTACTTCTCGTGACAGGCCCGCTGACTGAGAATATGTATGATGCATTGAAAGAAGCGGTCAGAGTGACGCCTGACCCCAAGGTGATCATAGCGATGGGATCATGTGCGATATCCGGCGGAATGTTCGCCGAAGGAAACACGGTCGGTAACGGTATCGCCGACACCGTTGATGTGGACATGTTCATACCGGGATGTCCGCCGTCGCCCGACAAGCTGATCAGAGCGATCCTTTCAGCATTCGGGAACAAAAAGGTCACTGGACTATTATGACGGTGCATTTGGTGTTCCTCAGGACGTATTCAGAGACCGTCCCCCAAAGAACTCTGTCTATGGCGGTCTTTCCCGTATGACCTACGATTATGGTATCCGCCCCGATACGTTCCGCGGCCGCAAGTATCTCTTCCGCCGGTGATCCCGCACCTATGAGCGTGCGGACCTCCACCCCTTTGCCGGAAGCCCTGCACTTAGCAGCCTCAAGGTATTCTTTGATACGCGAAAGTTCGTTCTCATGGTCTCCCGGGTCCTTCGATGCGACCGACGATATTATAAAAAGAGTTTTACCGTAAGCGATCGCATGACCTATAGCGTAGTCGAGAATTGTCTCACTATGCGGTTTCCCGTCATACGCCAGAAGGGTTGTCATCATAATGTGATTCAAATGTCGGAATATAAAGGATTGGTGGCGTTCCGAGCAAGAATGAGCAAACGGCGAGATTCGGATCTTCATAGATCAGTTGTTTCCTGAAGTTCAAAGTCTTAGGAAGAAGGGCCGTGATGCAGCAACACATCCTTGTATCCTTCCTTCATCGACGGGACTATGATGTGGGCAACATCGTTCCTGTCGACCGCGTAGAACAGACCTCCGCCGCATATAGCGCATTTGACCATAGAGATCCCCATGTTCTTATCATCAGTGAAAGCAGAATGCCATACCGATGCTCCGACGGCCGCATAGACGCAGTCCCAGACGGCACCTCTGCCAGATGTCCAGACCTCGTTCAATACGGCATCCCAAACCTCATTGAGTACGGAACCGCTTAGCAATTCCGGGGTCGTCATCCAGAATTTACCCCATTGCGACAGCCAGGCCGAACCTCTGACCGATTCGTATGTTGAATCCCAGATCGGCTGCCACTCTTCCAGGCTGTGCAGTCTTATGATCTTTATCGGAATGTCCGCTTTTGAGCCGGCGTATACGGACAAACATTTGCAATGCTCGCGCGTGTACATTTCTATCATCGCTTCATCGTACGTGCTATACTGCTCTCCTTTCAGCAGCATACAGTCGTTGATCGCGTCGCATACGCACCCGGCGTTGGGCAGACCCATCTCTATGAGCGTTTTCCGTTAAATTTCATGTCCTTTGCATCCATGCCTTCACTTCCAATCTCGCTGATAACAAGCCGGCGTAGCATCCGCGGTTTAGATAACTTGCTATTTCTGCTTCGCGGAATGTGTTGTTTCGTGGTCGTACCAACAGCGGAACGGGAATCCTGTATGTTGATAGAAAAAGAGAAAATGGTTTGGAGATCAGATGAGCCTGTGCGTGGGGTTCGGGCGTCCGGGCGAGAAACAGTCGTCGAATTTCATCTCGTATTTTATTTTCTTAGATGACATCACTTTTTCCACGGTCTCCCTTATCGATCTTCTCAGTGCATCGGGTTCGGAGACTATACGCGCATTGAAGTTCAGCTGCGACGATCCCTTGCCGAATCTGGATCCCTGAACGCCTCCCACGGAGAACTCGTTCCCGATCAGTGATATCTTGGCGTGCGATGAATCGCTGGTAAGCGCGATCTTCGCATGCGCTATATCCTTTGCAGGATATTTTGATGCAATGTCCCTGAGCATGGACATCGGAAGGTCGTATGCGTCGTATCCGTCAGAGCTGAACGTGAATACGCCGTTGTACCATCCCAGTTCCGCTTCGGCATCAGCATATTTGTCGTAGTCGACGTCGACCGGCTTCCTGTCGGTCTCTTTCTTGGACGTGATCACTTTCATGATGCTGTCGAATCCTTCTCCGTTCATTGCCGAATATATGATGACCTGTGCATCGGGATTCATCTTCTTCAGCTTCGATTCTAGTGATCTTATATCCTTGCTTCCCAGGAGGTCTGTCTTCGTAAGGACCAATACCTCCGCCTCTTCCGCCTGGTGGCTTCTGAGATAACCGCCGAGCGTTTTCTTGTCGAACGCATTCTCCATCATCTTCGGCCCGTCTATGAGAACGATGAGCGGAGCGGTGGAGAACTTATCTCCGTAGAACTTCTTCAGCGGTAACGATACTGTGGCGATAAGATCGGTGCAGCTTCCCACCGGTTCCGCGATTATGAAATTGGGTGCGGCATTGCCGATGAGACGCTCGGCGTTCTCGATCAGTTTGGGAAAGTTACAGCAGAAGCATCCGCCGGGAACTTCTTCAACGTCTATTCCGCGGACCTTGATGAATTCAGTGTCGACCAAAAGCTGACCCTGATCGTTGGTTATTATCCCTACGGTCTTTTTCTTGACGATCATCTCTTGGGCGATCTTGTTTATCAGCGTGGTCTTTCCTGCCCCCAGGAATCCTCCTATCAATACCATGCGTGTTTTTGCCATGATAACAGTATCTGACCACGACTATTTAATCTATTTGTAGTTTAATTGAGTGAAAACTAAAACAGTTAAATAATAGCTTACGCATCAGGTATCATGGATAAAACATCAGACTTTTCCTCAAGAGGGGTCGTAGCGGAGTTCATAGGAACAACGGGACTCATAGTGGTTGCGATCGGCTCAATAGTCCTTCCCCAGCTCGTCTGGGGAAGCACTTCAGGGTATGAATTCGTTTTCATAAACGCGGTAGCAGTTGGTTTTGTATTATTCGCATTGATAGAGATGCTCGGCCCGCTGTCCGGAGCTCATTTCAATCCGGCTGTGACGATCTCTCAGTTAGTATTGAAAGAGTGTTCTCCGAAGAAAGCGGCGTCCTACATCATAGCGCAGCTGGCAGGCGTCATATTCGGGGTATTCCTGGTGAACCTGTTCTTCCATGATTTCCTGACTGGCGGTTTCTTCTACGTAAGCGATACGGACAGAAGCAGCATATATATCGTATTATCAGAGTTCTTCTGCACATTCATGCTTGTGGCCGTGATCATCGGATGCGTGCGCGGAGGGTCGAGCAAGACCTCGCTGGCCGTCGGTCTGTTCGTCGGCGGTATGATCGTGACGACTTCAAGCACAATGTTCGCGAATCCCGCCGTAAGCCTGGCAAGGATGTTCACGGAAGCGGCATGCGGAATAGCGCCGTTGTCAGCGTTGTACTTTATAATAGCGCAGATCGCAGGCGCGATAGCGGCGACTTTCGTGTTCGGATGGCTTTATCCGAAGAAACTGGAGAAAGGAGAGAAGTGCGACGCATTCGACTGCAGTGTCAAATCAAGAGGAGCAGGACCTGAGCGGCCCCCCCTCGTACGGCTTCCGTAAGAAACGTCAGTACTCAAACCTCTTCGTTCTTTTTTATTCTATGCTCGTGTATCGATACGTGAGCAGGAAACAGATAACCAAATGATACGTCTCATTGATTACGTGCAGAGGCGCGGATACGATGTCTTCGGGGATACAGAGACGTATCTGGTGTAAGGACAAAAGAAGACCAAGGTAGGAGCGGATGCGGGAAGATGCAAGAACCGCATGTTCGACAAGATTATCGCATCAAACTAGATCAGATTGGTCGTTCTTTCATTGACCTCTTTGGCAATCCTACAGGAGCAAGAGGCATGGATGTAAGGCTGGAGGTCATTGACCAGCCCACCGACAGGTCGACGGCAATATGGCGGTTCACTACCCTGACCTCGACATTTCACACACGATCTTTTGAGAATGAGCCCATTTGACAGTTTGGCTTCGGCATAGCTCACGCTGTGCCCAATGCCCGCAAGACCGTGTTCACACGCTGTTTCTCAGCAGTTATCCGCCGGCGAATACCCCTTTCCGCACGGTTTTTGTACGAATGTTACCCATTACCTCGATGGAAATAGGATTCCAGTTGCTGTAAACGGCGTCTTTTCTCACCCCGTTCTCGATCATCCTCGAAACTGTCAATTGCGTCAGGGACCAGACCATGGATCCCGTAGACGGTCTTGTCTCATCGGTCTTGATCTTTCCGTTTACCATCTTTGTCTCCGTCTTCGGTCTTAACTCATACCGGGCCATGGCCATCGCCATCTCGGAGAAGAGGGCCAGCATCATCGATCCGTATATCGACGAACGTTTCCACACCCTCAGGGGTTTCAGTCCGGTGTTGCGTTTGAGAGAATGGATCAGATGTTCCACGGACGCCCTTGCGCGATACTTTTCCAATGCTTCGAGAGATGTCAATTGCTCTGATGATTCAAGCTTAAAAATTCCCGGCCTGGACTTCATTGCCTTCGTTATCATTCTCTCCCGTTCGGCCGGATCGTCATAATCGAACGTTGTCTGAACGAACACTTTAACGTCGACGTTAGCGGCGACGTTCTCCTTCACCGTTACGAAATCCGACTGACGGAAGTTTCCCTCGTCATATGAACGCGCTGCTGCGATCTGTTTCTCAACACGGCGTTCGGCAGTGTTCCGTCTCCTTTTCCATCCGTCCACAGAAAAGTAAAGGTACGTCGTCCGTCCCGATCCGAACGCATTCTTCAGACAGCAGACCTCATCCTCGACATGGATCCATTTGTCCGCTTCGTTCACCATTCTGAGGTCCTCGGACCTGTTCAATTCCACCCGGGTGAGATACTTGTTGCCACTGAATACGATCGAATCCAATATGTCGCCGGCTGCGCCGCCGTTGTCCAGGACGAACCATGACCCTCTCCGTATCATCTTGAAGATATCGGGAAGCGAATCCCTGTATTGCGCTTCATCGGAAGTGTTCCCGTCATACGGGCGTATGAAGAACGGTATCTTTGACCGCTGGAGCTGAGCGGTCATGAATTCCACCTGCGGACGGCTCTGGTCTCTGTAGTCCCGGGGATACCCGACCGCCCCCATTTCAGACATCGGACCGTTGAACACCACGGCCGAACCGTCCATGTTCACGTCAGTATCGTCAAGATCGTATCGCTTGCTCAGCCCCTCCCATGCGCGCACCATGAACTCGCCTGCGTGGTCGCCGACGATCTCCAACGCACGATTGATCGTCCGCTGAGATACGTTCTTCTCAATTCCGAATTCCATTCTTACGTTCTCATCGGATAACCAATCCGCGCACCGTGTCATCGAATTGCTCCCCATGAGGATGCATGTGCATACGGCGACGACGATCCGGCTCAGGGGAACGCCGCGTTCTTTGAACCCGTCCGCCAGATCCAAAATACCAACTGATCCGAGATATTCGCAGATCGTCTTGGCGAGTCCGTACGGAATTGATATATTACTGTTCGGCAATGGGACATCTGTCCCTCGTTCGGTCAATATTGCAGGTGTCACAACCCCATATTTGAACAGGGACACTTTTCATTTTCGGCCGTTTCGGAACTTCTCACGTTTTACAACTTATTAGAGAACTGTCGAGGTCAGGCACTACGGTAATCGGAGCTACTGCATAGTGCGAAAGGGATTAGATAGTCGAAAGGAGAAGGGCAGAGTTGGAGCGGATAAAGAAAAACGGAACGAAACGCGGACTCAAGGTAACGGAACTCTCAGACCATCAGAGAGTTAAGATGAAGGAGATATTGTCGGTCGATCCGATAGCTTACCATCGGCTGGCCGATCAGTTTGAAGGGAATATCGCACACGAAGTAGATAGAACTCGCAAAGGCCGAAGGTCCGATAGAAAGGACACCCAACAAGAAATCATAATTAAGTCACAGAAAAATTTATTTTACTTTAACTCCGAAGAACTTCCCGTCCCTCTCAATCATCATCTTAATGGTTTCAGCTAATGTTTTCATCATTAAGTCCCTATATTGATTTTGGATTTTCAGAGGTTTCCAAAACTTCCAGCTGTTTACCGATTTAGTCAACAGCTCTTCATAAGGATCAGAATAAACTTCCTTCTCTATTCTCCTAAATTCTGGATAGACTGCCCTGATGTCCTGTTCGCACAACTCCTCTCGAATGTTACTGCATCTTTTAGCATAAAAGAAATCCATTTCTCCTCTTTGGGGCAGATCGTGAATGGTGAAGCAACCGCTTTTGTTGTAATAACTGTGCGTATCTATGAACCAATGGCCACCATAACAGTTCTTGAATCCCTGATGTAAATATTCAAGTCCGTAGTCTTCTACAAGAAAATCAAATTCTTTCTTTATCTTCATTCTTCTTCCTCGAATCACAATTTACAGCAGGATGTTAAAACAACGTTTTCAACTCTAATAAGGTTTCGGAGGCTTTTCACCCAAGTCATTTTTCCGACACTTTAAGTGCAAATTGTTCAAATCATAAAATATATGAAGTCTGATTTTTCCGGCCCAAATGCTTTAATGTGAAGGGGTAAAAAACCTGAAAAAATTGATTTTAAAAATTTGACATCTGGCTCAGAGAATGAGCGAATGGGGGTGTTCTTCTGACCTGCTTGCCGGACGGGTCTTTTTTTGAATCTTGAACGGCATCTTTTTCGTCGTAAGAGATATACTCAATCGGGTCAAAAGTTCGGAACGGTCGATATGGACAGCATGGCCGGAAGGCGTTGAACGGGGGAGATCTTTCAAATATCTTGTTTATTTCGGGTCGTTTCATAAACCATTTGCTATCATTTTCTATCAACGATTATGCGAGTGTGGACCCCTTTGCAGATTTCGCCGCGCAGGTCGGTGATCGAGATACTGAACTTTATCTCAGATCCGATGGCAGAGCTGATGACCGCTGTCGCGAAAAGCTCTTCTGCGACAGCCCTATTTACGGTCATTTCCAGAGAAAGGCTTTTGCCGTACGATGTCTGCCCCTCTTCAAGCACATCGTTCATGATCTCGCAGGTCGCCGTTTCACCGATCGTTGCCAAGAACGACACTGGCGGTCTGCGGGGGTTGAACGGTAATTCGGTGATGCGTTTTCGGTCCTCGTCTACACTGATTGTCGTACTCTTGCCCAGACTGATCTTGGACTCGGGAATGCCTCCCTGAACTGCCAATATGCCGGCCACTACATGCTTGCATAAGCACCCGTCCCTGCTGGCTGTACAGCCGCAGAAGAAATTCTCCACATCGCGTCCGTCTTTGGTGAACTTTATCGAACCGTTGCGTTTGCCTGTCTTGTCTTCCGCGGAGAACCCGAAGAACCCTTCCGATACGTTGAACGAGGCGTTCCCCGCCTCGAAGATCTTTACGCCGCTTGTTATGGCGTTCACTTCATGGACCCGACTTTCAAGCGTCGCCATATTGACGCATATTTTTTTCTCCAGGCCGTCAGCTTTCATTTTTGATTTGATCTCAAACGTCTCAATGATTCCCTTGACGGCTTTTATCCTGCTGTATTCTTCTTTGAGCGATCTCTTGATGTTGCCGCCGAGAACAACAGGATATGTTATCACGAACCCGTAGTAAATGATCTGTTCTTTGAACGGAAGCAGGACAGTTTCGATGAAACACGGTACTTCGAACGCCCCGAGAACAGTCTCAAGCGGATCCGTTATCCCTACCACGCCATAAAGTTTCTCTTCACCATTCGCCGACGACATCAGGACAGAATATTTCTTAAGGTGCCTCTCCAAAACGAATTTATCTTTGACGAAGTGTTTCCGCCATGAGGTCAGAATACCTCTTTCCTCGTCGGTGAGGTCTGTGTTCTCCTCTGCGAATTCGTCGATCCACTCAGGGTGCTCCCACACCTTCTCGCTGACGGCAAAGATCTGTTTCTCATACATGTTCTTGCCGTATTCGGGTCTTTTGAACTGTGGCACGACGTTATGCTTACAGTTCACGCCGTGATTCAGCGAGAGCCAGAGTTTGTAGAACAGTTGTATATCTTCTTTATCGAGGTTTGCCGCTGCCATCGAGCTACAAATTTGGTTTGGACTATAAAACTTTAGCTTTGAGATATTCCTCAGGTCTTATCCACCTCAAAACTAACAGAGGCATAGTTTTTGATGTCAGCAAAGAATGTGACGAAAGTGTCATTGAGTTGAAGTATATCAACATCATTGAAGCAAACAATGCCGTACAGCTGAAGCACTGGGCCCCATGTATTCTGATTCTGTCTCACCACGTGGGTAGTTCAATCCTGAATAAAATGTACGAAGAATTCAAAAATTGATAGAATCGTGCGCCTCTCCTTTGGCTTAAAAATGCGAAGTATCTCACTATGGTCGCTAATTTTACAGACACCGTCTATACATCTTTAAAGAAATGTCTAAAGGGATTGAATTTCAATTAAGGTCAAATAGGGTCAATTAAGGTCAAATAGGGTCAATTAAGGTCAAATGAAGTCATCGATACAGACTCTAATGTCTCGAATTGGAACTGATTTACTTGACCTTGTAATGTCCTTTGCGGTTGTTACCTATTCTCTCGATGCGCTCCAGTTCTTTCAGCGACTGTATCGCCCGGACCACGGACTTACGCGACAGATTCGTCTCTTCGACCAGCGAATCTATGCTCTGCCCCTTTCCGTTCTTAATTGCTTCAAGGACGGATTCATCGTTAAGCTTCAAGACTGCGTCTCCGTTCGTGCCGGAGGAATCTCTTTTAGATTCCCCATGGCCAACGGTAGGATCGAATTCTTTCGGACGGAAGAACGTCACTCTGAACATTGCGCCCATCTTCTCAAAGAGCGGATCCTTCAGACCATATAATCTGCACAGTTTGACCATCTTCTCCATCCCGGAGCCCCATCCTTCAGTGACGCCGGCCGTTCTGAACACATTCGTCAGTATGGGATTGCGGCTCATCGTCCCTCCCGCCAGCGCATCCTCCAGAGTGAGTCCGGAAGGAAGAGTGCCTTGAGAAGTAACTTCAATGCGGTCACTGAAGACGGCGACCATAGTCCTGCCTTCGATCTGCATGTAATTCCTATGAGCCAGTGCATTTGCTATGGACTCTCTTATCGCTGCCTCCGGCATCTCGAATATATCCTCATTGGCTATCGATCCTTTCCTTAATCTTATGCCTACATTTATGTGTCTGAGAACAAAACTGACCGCCTTGTCTATCTGTTTGTAAACAGGACCGTCGATTGTCTCCTTGTCCAGAAAGATCAGTTTCGTCGTATCCTTGAAGCTTGCGCATTCCGTGACATAAGAAGGATGATTACTCCCGACAAGCAGAGCATAGGCGATCGTCGGATACTCTCCATCAGCATCTTTCTTTATCACCCGCAGGTTTACGAGATCCTTTCTGCTGAATTCCCTTTTCTTGTATTCGGTGAGATCTTCGCACAGTTTCTTTATCTTACTCTCGTCGAGATCTCCCTCATCGCTTCGTGAGCCGTCGAATGTCTTGCCGCTGGTGTGCAATTCCATCTCGCGTATCGTTGCCTCCGATGCCTGCCTATTGGCGGAGCCGACGCGTATGAGTGTCGTTTCCCATTTCTTGCCCTTGACGTGATATGGCCTCTTATCGCCTTCGTGTATCCTTATCTCAATGACGCTCTTCCCGTCCAGATTCCATCTGTGGAAGTGCGGCACTATCTGAGGAGTGCAGAGATCCGAGACTGCACTCGTGACCCTTGCTTCAATATCGTTCATCTCTTCCCACGACAAACCTTTGATATTTCGCTGATCGTCAACACCTATGATCAGCTTCCCCCCGGCACCGTTGCTGTAGGAGATGACGGTATCGACATAGCGCATACTATCCGTCGGGAGTTCGACCTTGAACTCCATCTTCTCTCCTTCGCCTTTTCTTATTTCGTCCAAGAGGGCCATTATACCACTGGAATTGTCTTCGTGTTAATTAATTTGTCTGTCTTTTTATTCTTTTTGCACGATTTGTAATATTCTTCAGTTCCTTTACAAGAATGGTATTCAGGAAACTTACAAAAAATGATGAAAACGGGGAGAAATGAACAAAAAATGAGGCCGATAAAAGAGGAAAGTCCGAAAAAATTGAATTTAGGATTTGGCCTGCTGGCCATGAGAATGAGCGAACGGGAGGGGATTCGAACCCCCGACCTGCAGCTTAGGAGGCTGCTGCCATATCCAGACTAGGCCACCCGTCCGTG
>Ga0123357_10002622_pt1 | contig 20197 bp, 11 predicted proteins | sample TergutEmb28metaG_FD_89873 | JGI IMG/M metagenome (GOLD analysis project Ga0123357, IMG submission 89873) | Embiratermes neotenicus P4 segment gut microbial communities from Petit-Saut dam, French Guiana - Emb289 P4 | ecosystem: Host-associated > Arthropoda: Insects > Digestive system > Gut ... | reverse complement strand
TTTTATTTTTTTTTTATTTTTCAAATTGAAAATTGTGGGAGGTTGTGGGGGGGGGGGGGGGGGGGAGAGGCGAACCTGCACAAGAACGAAAGTTTATGAGGTTTGAAACCGCCAGTATTCACTAACACTATCCTCCGATGGCGAATTACCATGGCGTCGTTGCTGTTTCAAGCAGGTCTTTTTATCACCACCGTTTCATAAGGAATAACGCCATTTTAATAGCAGCAAGCAGCATTAAGAGAACGGAGAAGGCAGAGTTACACTTTCCCTTGAGTACTGTCAGATGTGACATAAAATGCGGGCAAAGTCAGTCACGGCCTAACCCGTGACCGTCCAACTTTCTAACATTATAAATTTTCCGATGTGAAGCTAACCATACAGGCATCACAATATGAACATAAAGATTTCCATACACACGACGCGGGCGACCGAACGAGTCTTTAGTCACATCAGCCATAAGCTTACCACAACAATGCGTGGTCCGGTTGTCTGGCTGAAACTCCTCCCATTCTGACTGGGCGCCGGCAAGGCTTCGAAGTATGGATATGCACATTGGTTAAGGTGACTAGACGATTTGTGTTACAGCATGAGACTTTTCTCAGGGAGTGTGTGGTGTGATGTGTTCAAGGGGTTTTTGTGGGGTGTTTGATTAAACAGTAGCGCAGCGCCCTTTCAACACGAAACATTTCATAAAATTATCTAATGTAATGGTTATTATTAAATAATAAACATTTTTGAGTGGTCCACGGGTATTTGGTCGGCGTCACTGTATTTAATTTAAACAAAACTGCACTTTAATCAATAAAAATATTGTTTGCCGAACTTCGGACTTCTTGGTTAATAACTTATGGATTATCAATCCAACGAAAATGAAACGCATCAACTCTGGCGGAATTCCAAAAGCCAGTAATTTTCCGCGCTATTAGTTTCACTTATTTATCCCTCTGCCCTCAATTCGCTCCCGGTACATTTTTTTTTTTTTCGCTTGAATACGACAATTCCTTGAATCGTCATGGACCGCAACGTAAAATTTCAAAATTAAATTTTTGATTTGCTCCGCAATCCGTGCATTAAAATCTCTGATATGGCTCAGTAAAACTCCTCCAGCCTCCTAAAGCTCAAGGTCACAAAACTGAGATTTCTATGCCTGATGTAACACATATGAATCAAACCGCTTGTAAAATCACGAATTCCTCTTTTATGGATACCAATGCCAAAATATCCCCCTTTTCTCTAGTTTAATGAATTTAGGCTTGTGTGGCCTTCCTAAACACGTGTTACAAAACATGACCAAATTTTATATCCTATTCGAGTAACTTTCCAGTTTCCCTAAAATCCTTATGCCCGGTTATACGCTGTCACCACATTGACTTTGGTGTGTCATTCTTCCCACTAAAGCTTATGAAGATAGTTTCGGCAAAAGCCTGCTTTAACTCTATGAAGCTATCTGAATGTGACAATATTGAAACTTATCAATAAAATATTCATATAATTCTAATATATTTAGAAATTCTTGGTTGATACCTTGAAATTTTATTGCATTAACCTTCTTTACTACTTATTCTAAGCATTTCACCGTATTAATACCTATATTAGTACATTTAGAACTACATGTATGTATGTAAAATTCAACCAACCAATTGATAAGCAAAAATATGAAGAAAAAAATTATTGTATTTGACTTGGCCCTAGATTTCATATACCCAAATGGAATCCCTAAAAGACATTTCCCACACATGCACCATCATGATGGAAAGTGCAGGAGAGCTATTAGGAGGAAGGAAACAGTCAAATATGTAAGAACACAATACTTGGAGCATAAAACATAAGGAAGATAAAATTATAGTTAATAAAAATTTGAAGCTACGTAGATTATTCGGAAAGTAAGTACCGTCTGCGCATATCTCTCGCGCATCCTCGAGACTGTCACTTTGCGCATGTTCAGTGACTTCCTCGATCAATTGAGAAGCCACAGACGCCATTTCGTGAAATTCGTGTTATGTTTGTGTTTATTCCTGTGCGTTAAACATGTTTGCGACAATTGAAGGGGCCGCCGACTGTGAAATACGGTCTGTAATTCGTTTTTTAAACTCTAGGAATGTGCTACCAAGTGATATTCATCACCAGATCTGTCAAGTGTATGGTGACAATGCGATGAGTGATGGCATGGTTAGGAAATGGTTTCGGATGTTCAATGGACGAGAGAACGTGCACGATGAGGCGCGAAGTGGGCGTCCGTCTTTGGTGAATGATGATTTGGTGCGTAAGGTAAACGAAAGAGTGCGTGACGACAGACGTTTCACAATTTCTGATCTGTTCCCGCACTTTCCTCATGTTTCAAGGACTCTACTCTATGACATTGTCAGTTGTCATTTGGGTTATCGGAAAGTGTGTGTACGATGGGTGCCCAAGATACCCACAGAGGAGCACAAAAACAGCGTGTTTCATGTGCTCTGACATTTCTGATGCGCTATCACAAGGAAGGAGACGGCATTTTGAGCCATATTGTGACAGAAGACGAGACATGGGTGTCCCATATCACACCTGAATCTATACAGCAGTCCTTGCACTGGAAGCATACTGGCTCGCCGAAAATGAAAAAGTTCAAGCAGACGTTTTCAACAAGGAAGATCATGTGCACCGTATTCTGGGACAGACAAGGTGTTCTCTTGGTAAAATTTTTGCCCCAAGGCACAACAATAAACTCTGCTGTTTATTGTGAAACCCTGAAGAAGCTGAGGCGTGCAATTCAAAACAAAAGGCGCGGAATGTTGAGTGCCGCCATTCTTTTGCTTCACGATAACGCTAGGCTGCGCTCTGCTGCTCAGACTCAAGACCTCATCACGTCATATAAGTGGGAACAAATGGACCACCCCCAGTACAGCCCTGATTTGGCTCCAAGTGATTATTAACTCTTCCTACACCTAAAAAGTTTCCGGGCGGCAAGCGATTTGACGACGAAGATGACCTGAAATATGCAGTGCAGAAGTGTCTAACATCGCAGGCGGCCGCATTCTGTGAGGAGGGTGTACAAAAACTTGTGCCCCGCTAAGATAAGTGCCTCAATAATGGCGGCGAATATGTGGAAAAATAGTTTCAAGAATGTAGAATCTGATAACAGTAAAATTTTATACGAAACCTTACTCGATTTTTTTTACGGCGAAACGGTACTTACTTTCTGAATAAGCTTCATATATTTGTAGATAGTAACAATAATATATTAAGTCTTGGAATGAAAAATTGATTGAACTTTTCATTACTTTTAAACATATGACGGGAAACAGCGATAAAAGTTTTAATATATTCCAGTAGGTTGCATTTTCAATGCAAAATTGTTAACGCCTTTTATTAAAATATACACCCCTGAAGATGGGCAGAATTGTGACAAACGTGTAGGTTGACATGGATAGTTCTAACTACGTAAATTATAATTCGTTATTAAAATAATTTTATGAGGGTTGGCTTTTGAAACTTGTAACAGTGATAATGGCATTTATAAAAATGCACAGTTCTGCACTTCGGTACTGCGACAGACAACACTTGAGCCTCTGGGCTTTTCTTGATCTATATGAATATCATTACCTAGCTAAGGAAGATAAGAGTGGACGGAATCTAAATCAAGTTGTCAGATTTCAGTGACAGATGTTTTCCTTCACCTGAGTAACTGCCCACGTCTTGGAGTGTCGAAATATCATGCCTTAGAAAACGTACTTAGAAATTTCATTTACACCATCTTTACATTTTACAAGTATTATGGGTTTGGGCTGTACCTCCCGCATAGGAAACAATTTCCTTACGAAAATTCCGTAAAACTGTTCGAAGAAATATTATCAGCACGTCATGTTTTCGTAACTTATTTTTGAATGTTGGCCATCCTTGCATATAACCCAGAGCTTTCGGTCAACAGCAATTAAATCTTGAGCTTTGTCCGACGTGGCCATACATGTATGGCATCTATGTTTGCAGACAGTGTCCTTCGTTTGACCAATTGTAGGTTTTACATTCACCATACACGCACGTGTCCTAATACGGCGAGCATAGTGGTCCACGATCAGTTTGCCATGGCTGCTTCGTACTCGAAGGAAATTATACAGCACGTTTTTTATCTTGCCTTCTGTTATTGTGGTTGGGGTCTTCAACCGCGATGCACTGCCAGGTGGATTGGGCGGCCATAGCCCAGAATAATGACGTCATCCAAGACGGTGTGTTGTAAGCTAAGTGAGAGTGTATAGTTGCGTGAGGATGTAAATGGAGGTACTGTAAGAGGGTGGATGTTCGAACCTCAGAGCGAGAGTTTGTAGTTATTTATGTGAAGCTGTATCAAGTATAAGAGATGACGTGTCTAGATGACGTGAAAAAAAAAGTAGGTCAGAGCGGGTGTTTGAACCTCAGCTAAAGCTTGTTATAATAGCTTTGTGTGACGTGTTAAGTATAGGTGATACCGTGGCAAGGCTGCGAAAACAAACTTCGAGAGAAGGAACCTCAGCCAGAGCAGTGTGACGCTGTCTCAAGTATAGGTCGTGATATTTGTTGTGTGACGCTCTATCATGTATAGGTGATGACGTATCAAGATGGCGTGAAAAAATGGTAAGATCGATTGTTCCAACCTCAGAGACAGTTTGTTATAATTGTTGCTTGCGCGACGCTGTGTCAAGTATAGTGGATGATCGAACTTAAAAATGGAGCATTTCGTGTTGCATTGCACTGCGGATGTATTGTTGTGTTTTCCTTTTCTAAGAAGTCTATTTTTGTGTTAGGGGACCTCTTCAATTTTGTGAATATCCATGTTGAATTATCCTCCCGTCTTTTCAATGCTTGTCTCCCTTTATTGAACGTCAATATATAGACTTCTGTTTGACAGTTCACCTGCGGTTCATACGTACATTGCTGTCTTGGGGTGGGGGGTGTTATATATCTTACAATTATCAAATGTCTCACAACCCGATTATCTCTGTGGCTCTGTGGTTACCCTAGACGCCCCGCGGTCCCCAAAATATAATTTGTAGGATTTGGATTAACAATCTTTTACAATTAACAAATCAATTTTCGTTAAACTTCCCCAAATACGCTAGTTATTTGTGATTTAGTCCAAAGTTCAGATTCAGTCTTTTAGCCCTACAAAGCCCAATTTCATGACCAGCTTGTCCCCACAGATAATTCGAGATCTCGCCCAGCATATGATCTACTTTCTTGCCTTTTTAAAGGCAAGGGCTTAACCCTGTAGCAGTCATAAGAAGAGAAAACGAGGTCTTCTTGCCTTGTTCTTTCTTTTCCCTTTAGCTGTAGGCATTCTGCCGTCTTCAAAAATAGTGTTGAGACATCTTGTGTGGATTGCCCTACAAAAATATCGTACAACTAACAATTCAACTTCGCAAAAATGACTGTCTCTCGCTTTCTGTCAAGATTATTTTCGGATCAAAATTTTGTGTCTCTGGATTTCTGCCGTCTTCAAGCATAGCCTTTTCAAGCTCGATTGTCACACTGATAATACACTGATAATACAGACTGATAAAATATTAGGGACAAACATTAGAATTTGTACGTTTTACCAAGTAGTATTAAACGTAAAGCAGTCCCATTACAGGCCTGGACAGGCCCAGAGAGTTCTTAGGACGTTAAGGTTCCCAGATTTCGTGGCAACGGCACAGGATGGTGGTAGGTTGTCAGCCTTACGCACCGGCCGCCTTTATCCCCAGGAAATACTGAGTCGACCCCAGGGGCACAGTGCGATCGGAAGGATTTTATGTCAATGAACAATCTACTGACACCAGCTGGGATCGAACCAGCGACCTTCCGATTTGTAGCACAGCACCTTAACCACTGTGCTACCCCGGTCCCCCCAAGTAATATTACTGCTTTAAAAATGAAAGAGAATGAGTTGGACGGTGCATGTAGCGTGCATGGGAGTAACGGGAAATGCATATCCACTTATGTCCAGTAATTTAGATCGGTATTTTAGAAGGCCTAACGTTATAAGGGAAGCTCTTGAAAATAAGCACTAGGTCCAGCTATCTGAAGGTTGTTGCGTGATTTCATCTTTCATAAAATGTGGTCAATTTGTTGATTAACTGAGCAACGATTAGCTTTTCCAGAAGGACTCCCTCCTATGTACCTTGCAATGTAATAGCACAAATACGTTTCTTTAATATTCAATCTTGCCAAACTTAAGTATTGCACTGTGGTAATATCATAACGCAGGGATTGTTTAGTAGCCTGGGATCGGATTGTGTCCAGTACTAGCACAGAGACTGTAAATGGTAGCTCTGGTTATTTTTCTTACCCTCACAATACCGCAAGAGAAATGCTTGTCACGTTTTAGGAAACGTTACATGAAATGCTGAATCACATGTTAGCAATCCCCATTCAAAGTGCTCAAACACGTGTTAGCAATCCACTTACAAAATGCTGGAGAATGTTAGCAATCCCTAGACAAAGTGCTCGATCACGTGTTAGCACTCCCTGTACAAAACGCAAAAGCATGTTAATAATCTCTATTCAAAGTGCTAAATCACGTGTTAGCAATCTGTTTACAAAATGCTGAAGCATGTTAGCAATCCCTACACAAAGTGTTCAATCACGTGTGAGCAATCGTTGTACAAAATTCTGCAGCGTGTTAGCAATCCCTAGAGAACATGCTCACTCACGTTGGAAATCTTTACTAGAGTCTAGCTATTCGAGGGGTAGAGAGATGTTTGTGTGTTATTTATGTAAACTTTAATGAAAACACATTTTCAGGTTATTCGCTTTAAATTGTGAATTGCTTAATTGATTTGCATAAAGAAACACCACAAAAGGTAGGCGTGTAAGATAGAATAGTTCCTATTTTTTATCCCATTCACTTTAGACCTACCGATAGCGTCATTTCATAAAATGACCATTTTAAGTAGACAATGGTGGTTACTTTTTACACCAAGTGAAAAGAGTTTGTAGTTATTTCTTAAATTATCGTCGGTAACAGAAAATACACCAACGTGAATTTAGCTCTAACTTTGACGTGGCAGCTGTCAGATAGTACTTTGCTCAGGTGACTCTTGATTGGAGAAAGCTGTGACGTCAAAGTTCTTAACTATTTATGGTCGCTTGATGTCGAAACGGTGACCCACATTCGAGGTAGCCTAATGGCATTAACTTGAGGTGCATAAATACGATACATGCCATGTGCTGTATGAAGCATGAAATAAGAGAAAGACGTGCGTAACCGCTGCACGTCGCCAGGTTACATGGAGCTGCTTGAGAATGTGTGAGTCACCTAACGACAAGTCTGGTTGGTGAAACAAATGCAGAGAAGTAGTGCGAACTGTCCCACTATTTTCACAGTCCGACAGAGTAAAAGAAACATTGAACAGTATTTTATGACGCTGTCACTAATTGGAAACACAGGCACAGACACGCAGTGGCGCAGTTGTTTGAGGCACTGCGCTAAAAGCTGGAAGATCGTGAGTTCGATTCCCCGTGGTGTCATTGGAATTTTTCATGTAAATAATCCTGCCGACCGCACTATGGCCTTGGGGTCGACTCAACCTCTGACAGAAGTGAGTACCAGGATTATTTCCTGTACAGGAATTGCTGTACCTCTACCTTTACCGTCGAATGGGAGGACGAGTGATTAGTAGTAAAGGATTTGGAAGGAAGTTTGTGTGACGTATCGGACATACAATCCAGTCAAATTCCCAGAGGGACTGAGGAAAGTGCGAAAACCTACATTCGAAATGGCCACCTTATGAATGCAGTTAGAAGCCATACGACTTGATTAAACACGTTCGGCAGCCAGGATTCCTAGAGCGTATTTAACGAATATCAGACGACTTTTGTTCGAGAAATATACAGTTTTGGTGTGGAATGAAGTCGGAACTGCTCTTGATGTTTATTTTTAAGGATCTTACTTGGAACTCAGAGCGAAAGAAGATACACTGTGACCGTTTGTTCCCGCCTATGAAGCTTACTGTTCATAATCATGCAGTCACGTTACTCGACGCCAAATTAAATCTGCAGATTAGCCAGCATCTTTAGATAATTTTAGCAGTTTCTGTTATCGTTTACCTCTACCTGTTTGATGTCTCCCCCATTATTAACACTCAAAGACAAATCCAAGTCTCTCTACCACTGACCGACTCTCCGTCATGGCGTTAAGTCCCCGTGGGTTCCATTACCTATTGTTATTAGGTAACAAATCTGAACATTGAAGCCATAGTGACCGTGAGCCCAAGAATGGTCTAAGTTTTGACAATAAAAACAAAGTGAAAGTAGGTTTCTGTCCAATGTTCCCCGATATCGAAATATTGTAGCTTTTTTCAAGATTCCAGGTTTTGCCCACTTATTCTTCTGGTAATATTGGTATTAAGATGAAGGTGAGTATGGAGCTTTGGTGGGGTAATATTGACAGGGAAAACTCGAAAAGGAAATATGTCCCAGTACCACTTCCGCCACCACAAGTCTCACATGGATTGGCCCAGAGTCAAACCTAGGCTTCCGCAGTGATAGACGACTAACCGCCTTATAGAAGGTACGGAAGCTTCTGACACCAAGGGCCCGTTCCTACGAGCGTGTTTGTTCAAATCACAGCGCATTTGTGTGGCGAACCCACGTTTTCCCGTTTAGCTGCAATTTTGAAGTGGAGTTCTAAAAGGAAGTTGCACTTCTTTTGTTACTACTAAAGAAATTAAAGAAGAAGAAAAGGAAGCATAAATTCTGGCTAGATATCTTCCTAAACTGGAGGCAGAAACGTGATATATTTTATAGCGTAGTTAATGACATCTTGTCTGTTCACCTTATCAGGGTTCGATACAGACTTAGAGGCCTCAACAACTGGAAGGGCTTCACTGTCTGTAATAAAGAGTTCAGTGTCAAAAGTCGCTAGCTGGGGCGCTAGAGGTGACGCGAACAGAGACCGAGAGCTTCTGCAACCCTTCGGTTTCCGAGGCAATGTTACATGTCAAGAGTTGCGTTGTAATTAATGGTTCGCTAAGTCGCGCTGCTCTTAGACCGCTACAAACACGCTAAATTAAAGGGCATTAGGTGGAAGTACTTTTCCATGCTAAGCTCCCATATTTCAAAAAAGCATGTTTTTTTTTTGCCCCTTCTCCTTTGGTAAGAGCATCATGTAATTTAAGGTGAGTATATAGGACTGGTGCACTTCCTGATATCTAAAATGAAACTGGTATATGTAGACAATGTTGGATAGGAGAATAATCGCTGTTTTTATGAGGTGTTACGGAACAAATACGCTATGTAGTCAAAGTGCATACAGTGCATGAATTTGAATTTGAAACCTGGTGATAAATAAAGTAATAAATGGACAAGAAAGAGTTACATCATGTTGACTTACGCTAATACTTTAAGTCTGAATTATAGCGCTCGAGCTTGTGTGTTTAAAAATGCGTAAATAATCACTTTAATTATCACACCAACTAATGAACTTACATAAAATTTCACATTAAAACATTTAAAATCGCTCCAACATGTTTTGATCCTAAGATCATCCTCAGGGAGCTACGTTGTTCCTTTAGCAAGGAACAACGTAGCTCCCTGAGGATCATCTTAGGATCAAAACATGTTGGAGCGATTTTAAGTGTTTTAATGTGAAATTTTATGTAAGTGCATTAGTTGGTGTGATAATTAAAGTGATTATACAAAATGCACGGTGCAGCAATAAAGATGCTTAAATGATATTCTGAAATGCACACATTTTTAACCTACGAATCTAAAATCTACGAAAATTAATAACATTCTAGAAGCTGTCATTTATTATCTCGTGGCTTGTTTTATGCAGGTAATGGTGTGGTGGTTGCTGCTGCTACCGCTGAGTGTCGCTACACTGTGTCGTCCAGGACACCAATTTTGGAACGAAACGTTAGAGAAATGTGTAAATTGTAGTACATGTCCAGAAGTTGTCTTGCGACCATGCCAGGTACATCTAGACACCCAGTGCGGACCGATATCAGCTCTTGACTTTGATTGGTCGTTTTTGGGTAGGCCACATCCTACAAAACCTACGAACAGTTTACATCATCAGCATTTATCAAAGACGTACACCGATACTAAACATCTCCATCGTGAGGAGGAATCCACAGAGAACTTTGACAGTCTTCCAAAATACAACAACAAAAATTCACACCCGAAATTTTTTTCATCTGAAGTAAAGGAGGAAAAAACCCTAAAAAATTCTCATCATAAGAAATTATCTTCGGAAAAATCATTTTCAGAAAACATAGACGAAACGCCTAAAAAGCATAATAAGCATCACCATTATAACAAAAAACACACGTCAAAAACACATTCTTCACAACCCAGAAACCTCCAGTCTCATAACCGAAATAAAACTAGAAACCATCGTTACCACAACCAGAAGTTTAAGTGGACTTCCTCGGATGTAATTCGATCATTTGACTCTCCAGGATCGTCAGATTCATCTGAACTACATGCTGAGGATGGACATCGTTGGTCATTCTCGGAGACTTCAATTGAGCGTCATACATCCTCTGTCACGAAGTCGAACGGCACAAAGAAACACTTTCATCGTCACACAGACGTCTCTCATCCCCATAAGAAGAAAACGAACGTGTCAAAATCGCAAAAACGTCATGGGCATAAACAGAAACATCCAGACTTACAGAAGGAAGTTGATGAAATATTAGTGCAGCGTCCAGAATCTGCTTCTCAGTTAAAGGAAGACGAAACAGTGTTCAGTTCATCGTTTGCTAGTGACGCGAAGAATGATTTACCGGGAATGGATGAATTGTATCCTAAACATTCGCATAAAATCGGTTCTACACCATCTGTGTCGTCCGCTCCATTTTCTGCTGTTGAAGAATTCATCTGGGACTGGCAAGCCGTTGCTCTAGCCCTTGCTGTGTTTGCTTGTTTATTGTTCTTTGTGGTGGCCTGTGTGTATTCTGTTCACCATGCACGCGAGTGGAGGAGACTGAAAGATCATTTTGAAGATTTCGAAGCAGGTTAGTCAATAATAATAATAATAATAATAATAATATCAATAATACGACTGCAAAAATCTGTAATTCTTGGCACATGTTCAACTGTCAGGAACTTTTTAAACTACAAATAAGACCACCGAGCCTAATCCTGTTGACTACTGCATTCCAGGATAGGTGCATATTTCGCAGCCAAAGTTGAGAAGTGAGAAATTAGGTAATAATAATAATAATATAATTTTCGAGATGACATTCGTACCTTTGCTTTTGGCCCTAACAATTAAATTTATTTTAAATAAGTAAATGGGGGTGTTTACCCAAACTTCAAACACATGTTCATATTTTATTATCTCAGCTTCGTACACTTCTTAAATTTGGGCTTTCTAAAGGAATTAAATAATTTTCTTTCTCTGACTTTTCTATAGAAGTCACTGACTTTTCTGCTCTAGGCGACCATAACTCTTTCTATTTATAATATGTAAGGCATATTATGACAGTAATGACAGCGAAGTTATCAATAAATTATGGAAGAAAATAGTTATTAGTACTGACAGCTGAATTTTTATTACAGGCACTAGGCACATGACTGTCATTTGGTGACCGGGCATAATGTTCACTCCCTATTACAGGGCTTCTTTTATAATTTCTTTCTTCACTCGTAGAGTGAGCAAATAAGTCTTTAAAGACTGGTTTGCTCTAAAAGTCACCCGTCGAATTGCTGCCATGTAGTTGGAATATGCTTATTATATGTTCGCTGCTCATGTCTCTTTTCAGCCTAAGAGAGTACCTCACAGAAAACAATCTATTCTCTTTATTATCTCACTATTTTCGTCCTTCCGTGAGGCCGAGCTTTACTTCTTCGAGCTGAAAGAACCACAGTGGTATTCCATAATTAAATAAATTAATGTAGTATTAAACTGGGTAGAATTTATACTTCAGTCGTTGACCGCTTCTTTCTTCCTTGTACAAAACCATTACTCTTCCTTTCCTTGCGATAATTAATGTCGTTCGTCTACGTGATGCTTCATAGAGCAGCAGGACCATATAAAGAATGTTTTGTAACCATTCGGGAAAGGTGCGGATGGTACTAAAACGTCGGAATTTGTGGTACAATAGGAAAAATGTTTATAAGAAAGAGGAAAATGAGTCCCTAATTCGAGATTTTGAAAAGCTTACTTCACAGATAAATATGCGTTTTAATACAGAGACACGTTAGAGCAAACAAGGTCGACGAAAACGCAGTGGTGGGAATGAAATTCAAGTCTATCTATCCATGCGTCTTATACTCAAGAACTTACAAATGCAGATTATATTTTGAGCTTTAAGATCTTGATCATTTTTACTGCCACTTCGAAGTTTACAGTCCGTACTACGTAGACCTGATGTCAATCAGAAAATACCAGGGAGCAGAGAGATCGGAAACCGGACAATTTCTAAGCTACGTGCGCTGATTGCGTGGACCTGCTGAGTCCTATATTGATTTAAGTTAATCAGATGAGACATGTAAATCAATAAATGTGAATGGATGATCTAAAAAGCTATATGTTTCAAGTTTTTTATGAATAAATAATGCGCGTAATGCCACAGAGCGTACGGCAGGGGACATTTCTGTCATCATTAGTGACCGGAGGTGTGAATATTGCATTTAAAGTAAGCTGGGGGCCTTTCGGACTTGCCTTTGAAAAAAGGACTCCGTCCACAGGCTTAAATAGGTAAGACTACAGCGTATACTGTCAAGTTCGTAGTAACTGCTGCCGGGTTTATGTAGATATAATATACACCTTGATTACGACTTAACCGACATGGTTATTCGCGACGCTCAGGCCATCAGGTTAATAAAGAACTTAACGTAAATATCAGTAATGACACTCTCATGCCATTCTAATGCTGCCTTAAGTCGGTTTTATTGGTACATATGACTATAATTTTGGACAGACACCGAATGATTTGAAATCTTTATAGCTTATGAATTTGGATCTGATTTCAGAAAAAGGGTTCAAGACATCCAAGATGATGAACAAGGTACGCAATAATAGACATGCTTACTGTAACACACCACTTTCGAAAATATTTAAACTTCGCTTCAATGAAATGGTTTATTGATTTCGGAAATGGTGTTTCCCTCGCAGTAGATGCAGTGACTCATTCTAGAGCACCTCGTTTGTGAAAACGAATCGCATATGATAAGCAATTTATGTCTATCACGTCACATTACTACTCTGGTTAACCCCTGGTCTGGAATTGCGCATTAAACCGTTGTCCGTCTGTCTGTACCAGTCACTCGTGATGGAGTGATATGCGGTTTCCCTTCTTGTCAGTTTGGTTACCCCTGGTGTGTACTTTAGACATTATGTTGTGTACTAAAAGTTCTATGATGGTTTCACATATTGCACACACATGTTTAATCACTTAAGTAACGCTGACATTTTCTCCTTATCAAAGCTGATATACTGGAACACAACCTCCTCTTCAGACTGGAGCATGCTTCATAGCCACTTGTAGTTCATATAATAAACATAGAATTCAAGCACTAATCGTAACTGACGATTTAGGCGTGATTGTATTTCAGATCCTACTGATTTCCTGAAATATAGGAAGAAAGGGCGCGGTGTTGTGAACGCGGTATTGAAATTTCGGGGTCCATAAAATGTGGGGAATTTCTCGACTAGCTGAGAAATTTTTACTTCTTAATAAGGACTCTGTTCCATGGAGTTTCATAGAAAATGGGACGGTGAATGAGTAGTAAATTGACTTAGAGATCGAATTTCGGTTTTGTTGCATATCATAGGAAGAGAGAAATTAAAGAGTGGTTCACTTATTTATGCAGGAGCTGATCTTCGGTTCTGGGAAGCTAGACAGTTAATTTTCTTATTTATTTACTTAATTAAAATTGCTTATTTGGGTTACACAAAATAACGCAATGAAATTCATGTCCGATACTCACATTTTCTATCAGTTTCATAAAACTACAGCGTGAGACGTTTTTATTTGTGTGTGAGATTCGCGGAATTTACTTCGGTTGAACTGACAAACGTGCTGACCTTGAAATTACACATTCCATGAATTTGGTTTAAACTGTTAATTTATAAAACCAACTAAAAGCACTTATTTTTTTTCTCTAAACTGTAGTTGAGGCCTAGTGATAAGATTTTTAGATGCATTTGTTCAATAAACCGTCATGCAGAACACATTCAGCATTTTAAAGTGACTAGTTTCGGCCTACGTCTGGGCCATCATCAGACCTATACATTATTTAGAATATATGAAAAACCATATAATCCTTCATAAATTTCAGAAAAAAACCTCGTACTCTTGACATAAAGATTATAAACCTTGTTAAAAAACTGTGTAAAATAGTACAAAAATTAGCTGTATAAAAACCCGTATATTAAAAAACAAAATATTAATAAAGAAAGAATGTGGGCAGCATATGAGCCGCTTGATGTGAAGTGTAGACCACAGCCTCCGTTGTGTTGCGTTGAAACCCAAAATACGTGTTCAGACGACCCATTGCTCTAGGGCAGTTTTTTTCAAGCTATGTGAGACCGCGGCCCAGTAAACTCTTTTTTCATAAGACGAGGACCCGGTCCCAACAAATTTACTCGTAAAAATACTTTTACATTTTTTTAAGTTCATGCATTAAAGTAACATAAGTATTAATAATTAATTATGGCATAATCATAAAGAGTATTTATACACTTGTGTATACGGTGTGGCATGCTGACAAATATAAAATTACATTTAAATTAGTTATCAATGACTGGACTAATGAAATCTTGTAGCATATTGTAGTTTCCTCAGGCCACCATCTTGGTCTGAGTTTTTCGACACATTCACGAATATTTTTCACCTCAGAATATTTCCACTATAAACCATTTATTCATGAAAATTGCTTAGAAAACTAAAATGGCAAATTCCAGGAGAACATCTCGCGGCCCAGTATAATTGAAGCCAGGGCTCGGTACCGGGCCGCTGCCCGGCGGTAGAGAAACACTGCTCTATGGAACCCTGTGTGTTCCAGTGCTGTAAAGCATTGTGTATTCCTGCATTAAAACTTTTCCATTTCTTTTCTATATACAGCAGCAATCAGCTGGAGTTTCTTTTACGGAGATTCTAACAAACACTTTGTTTTTAGTGGGTGTGCACCGTCGTGTCTTACTGCCTGCTGCTGAATGTGTTGTGAATGAGGGTTACTTCCTTACTTACCTACTTATTTACGTACTACGTGGAACAGAGTCCTTCGTGAGAAACCAGCTGGTCCTCAGCTAGTCAAGAAATTCCCCACATTTTATGGAACACGAAGGTTCATTACAGCATTCACAACTGACCGCCACTTTTTCCTATCCTGAGCCAGCTCGGTCCAGTCCATGCCCCTACATCGCACTTCCTGAAGATCCAGCTTAATAGTATCCTTCCATCTACGCCTGGGTCTTACAAGTGGTCTCTTTCCCACAGATTTCCCCACCAAAATCCTGTATACACCTCAACTCTCCTCCATACGTGCTACTTGCCCCGCCCAGCTCATTCTTCTTGATTTGATCACCCAAAGGGTGAGCAGTACAGATCATTACGCGACACATTATTCTCCACTCCCCTGTTACCTGGTCCCTCTTAGGCCCAAATATTCTCCTCAGTGCCCTATTCTCAAACACCCTCAGCCTAATTTCCTCCCTCAATGTGATCGACCAAGTTTCACACCCATTCAAAAGACCATGACGCTTTATTGAATAAATGTATCTATTGATCGGAACATGGGTAGCTCAGTCGGTATAGCGACTGACTACGGGCTGGACGGTCCAGGATCGAATCCCGGTGGGGACGAGACTTTCCGCCCGCCCAGACCGGCCCTGGGGCCCACCCAGCCTCCTGTAAAATGGGTACTGGGTCTTTCCCGGGGGTAAAGTGCGGCCGGGGCGTGCTGCTGACCACCCACCCCCTTCTAGTGCCCCGGTATGAAAGAGTAGAGCTATACCTCTACCCAACCTCTGGGCCACACCGGGCCTGTAACGGGATCATTTTTTTAATTGATCGGAACATAATGGAGATGTATAGCTTAAAACTTAAGATTTTTTAGTCTCCGTTATTAAACGTTATTGGTAGTAGTTTCTGAATACGTGTGTGTGTGTGTGTGTGTATTTAGTCGGTTCTATACATCAACATGCACTGAATTAATTGTATTGCCCCACGAGGCGGTGTTGCGGTGTCTTGGCTGTAAAACCATTTGCACGGGAGCTAATAGCACCGTTGATGCCACCAACGTGACGGTCGGTCCGTACGCAGCACTTCCTTTGCCACGCGACACGCAGCGCAGGCGGTTCTTAGATCAAACACGTGGCTGGTGCGGATGTTAGTGTTCCCGATTCGGAGGAAACAGCATGTCTTTACTACATAAGGTACTATGCACTACTGTGTTGAGGCTTTTCGGCTTAAACTTTATATGAATTTCTCATCTCCTTCATGGTTTCTACATGTGAGGAATCGACATCCTCTGTGGAAGATTGTCACCAATAATTTAATCATTTCCTTCCGCACTTACAGTGACTTATTTTACAAATTACGTGGAGTGACGGTGTATGAAATGGGTTCTGCCTACACAAAAGTGAAGATCCCCAAATCCCAGCCGTCAGCAGTAATGTGTCAGGATGAAGACACACTTAATTAAAAGAAGACATGGTGAATATAAAGAATCTCCTAAATATTTTGTGTATTAACTGAATTCCAGAAAGTAACGCTGACAAGATTATTTGGATGTATAGGAGATAGAATGTTTGGAGAAAATTACGTCAAGAGGAGGTTAAAGTTTAAGAGCTGATTGAAATCAGGGAATGCTTAATATCATTCGGTGAAGAATTTTTGTCTTTCAGTTTGCTATCCACAAATATAAATATTAAAATATACAGAACTGTAATTGTGCTGGTAGTCTTTGATGGGTGTGAAAAACCTAGTCTTTCACGTGGAGGGAGAAACAGAGAGTGAGGGTTATCGAGAATAGGGTGCTGAGGAGGATATTTGGGCCTAAGAAGGTCGAGGTAACAGGGAAGTGCAGAAGAATATATAACGAGGAGCTTGTATGATCTATACTCCTCACGAAATATTATTTGGTCGATGAAATCAAGCACATTAAGGTAGGGGTAGGCGCTTATAGTACCTGCGGTAGACAGGAGAAACCTGAAAGAAAGAGACAACTTTGAATACCTAGGCATTGAGAGGAGGATAATATTAAAATGAATTTTCAAGCAGTGGGATGGGAGGACATGGACTGGATTGTTCTGGTTCTGGATAGGGACAGGTAGTCTGTTTTGAATGCGGCAATGAGTCTTCGGTTTCCATATAAGGCCGGGGAGGATTTGTTAGCTTCTCCAGAAGGACTCTACTCCGTGGAGTTAGATAGGAGTTAATGTTCTACACACCCTCAGATATTTATGGTGACAGTACAGTAAGAGTGAGATGGGAATGACTAATGGAAAAACGAGAGGTGTGAGAAATTTACACTGAAGTTCAGATGGAAAGCCTAAAGAGAAGAGGGCTATAGGAAAGACCCAGAAGCAAATTCAAGATTGACATTGAAATATATCAGGAGTTTGGCCTTGGTTTAAGTGGCTCGACTTTAGAAGCAGAGGCTGGCTGTTTTGAACAGGTGGTAAATATTTGTCCATATAAAAGGCAGGAAGTTTCTTGACTAGGTGAGTGTCAATTAAGTGTTCTGAATCTTAGGCCGGGTCCACGCCGAACCAAAATAAAAGAAACAAACAAAACAGAAAATCAGTCTTTTGCGACAAATCTGCTATAATCCTGCAACATGTTTGTGTTTCATGCAACTGTACCGAAACCTGTCACCGGTTCGTAATGATCTAGAGGTTTCTGTTTGCGTCAAGTTTCTTTACCTGCCAACTGGTCTCAGTGCAGTGTGGACTTCCGCAGTGTGCTGAGGATATGGATTTAATAACTAGAATGTGGAGCAAGAAAGAGACGTATAAGTTAATAGAGTTGTATCGAGAATATTCTGTGCTATGGGACCCATCGTGTGTGGACTACAATAATAAATTTAAAAAATGGCTGCGTTGAAACAAACAGGGAATTTGTTGGTCATCACTCGGGATGAAGTAGACAGAAACTGCTCTCTTCTGGGCTATTACGCAGCGAGTTGCGGCAATTTCTTACCTACTTTTGGGACAAACTATCGGTCCAATCTTCGTGAAGTCATGTGTTCCATTTTCAAGTGGACCCTTAAAGATGGGACGACTTCGCGGCGGAAGCCCGAAATCACTCAAGTGGACACGAAACTTAGAATTCAACCAGTAGTCCGTCACCTTCATACTTTTTTCATTTACTCAACTTTGGCCTCACCCAAAAACACCTCTTTTTTAAACATATTTTTTGTTGCGAGGAATATAAAGCTAGACGCTGTCGGTGCGTATGTTCTCATCGTCTTGTTCGTTTTTCTTGAAGTGCAACATGATGTATGAACTTTACTACAGCTGTCCGCTGACTGTGGACAGGACAAAAAACTAAAACGCCTAGAAAGTGATTGTGTTTTGCCGGATGTGTGTGAACAGTATTTTAACTTTTCAGGAAAAGTACTACGTTTTCAGCCAGACACAACGTACACTTTCTTCGGAGGTACAGGCCACGTATTTCGGATTGATTAATTAAACCATCATCAGGCCTTTGTAAAAGATAAACAAATAGAATAAAGCAATGATATGTCAATTGAAGTACATTTGTTGTGTGTTTTTCCTGTGGGATCCTACATTACATTTAATATTACAATAAAAGTAATAGGAAAAATACACTAACAGAATTAAGAACATCGATCAAACATAATCAGAAGATAATAAAATTTTATGGTCGAGATGTAAGGTACAAAACCCATTCATTTTATCACGCGAACATTAATAGCCAAACTTAGCAATTAACCAACTTAATGCACAAAATCTTCTTTTATAATAAACTTATTATAAAAGAAGATTTTGTGCATTAAGTTGGTTAATTGCTAAGTTTGTACTGAGATGCACGGTCAGCAAAACGTCAAAAAGAATGAATAGCCAAGTTGTGTATCAATGTGTAGTTCTTGGGTGGATGAATGTGTAGGACCAAGACGGATGGCACTTTTTTCTCTTTATCCAAATATTACATAACACGTGCCATAGGATACAATGAAACATGAAAAAGCTACGTTATTCCGTTGTGTGCTACACGAGTAAATTGTATATCCTCTGCAAGTATCTGTGCAGATGTTCGCCTTTCATAAATTTGTACGTAATGTAACAGATTGATGTAAAACGTAGCTCTGAATCCATATTTATGTACCCTAATCCCACACCGATCAACCCAAGAATCAAAAACACAACAGACCTACTCAAATTGAAATGTCATTAATCTATTCTTGCTGTTTATCTCGTACAAGGCCTGATGATTGATTAATTCATTAATCCGAAACACGTAGCCTGTATCTCAGAAAGAAAATATGTTGTGTCTGGCTGAAAACTTTTTTTTCCTCCACTGAACTGCACACACGGGGATGGATTCCATTAAATTAGTTTCTCTGTTCTGTTATTGTTTTTGGTTTTTGTCAGTGTAGTGTGGACACCCGGCCTTAAAGATATCGCCAGTAACGGCTTTGAATTGCTTGGATCGCTGCGGATTGCCTCACGCTCCGAAGACCTTCCTGCCCAACCTAAATCGCTACTTCATATCGCTCAGGAAACGCCACAATGGAATGCGCTTTTCATGCGCAGGTATAAGCCATAAGTACGTACTGTGGTACTTAATTGTCCCGTTAGGATCCGACTACAGTTAAACCTGCCTAGACCGTCCCAGAACTCAGGTTCTTCTTATTCTTATGTATTATTTGTGTTCATATTCATAAATGTTTCACAGGGGAGGCCTCTCTTCGTAGAAAAAATGAAGAGCAGGTCAAACTCTGGGAATACCTGCTAACTTTCGGTCCAGGATCTATGTCTTCCGTTTGGTGTTTAAACATATAAAGAATAAAATATATATAGTTGTATCTTATGTTTATTGGACCGTGCATCATCTTGATAGTTGAGTAAAGAGAGACCAACTTGATGCCACTTGTTTTATTATTACTTTATTCAGTGCTCAATATGTTTCGGATGTTAATACATCCATCCTCAGGAGCTTGCGATTGATTCGTTGAGTTACTTCATGGGTTGTATCTGTAAGAAGTATAGAGGTATTGTGTTAGCGCGCTTATTTATTAGGGCGTTGTTGGTCTTGATGCGTGTGGCTGTTTTAGAGAGTGTTTC
>Ga0123357_10002620_pt1 | contig 20210 bp, 11 predicted proteins | sample TergutEmb28metaG_FD_89873 | JGI IMG/M metagenome (GOLD analysis project Ga0123357, IMG submission 89873) | Embiratermes neotenicus P4 segment gut microbial communities from Petit-Saut dam, French Guiana - Emb289 P4 | ecosystem: Host-associated > Arthropoda: Insects > Digestive system > Gut ... | reverse complement strand
CTATTCATAGTGTTCACGAGAATGGCTGTTCTGAAATCGTTCGCGGTTTTTCTCAGTCACACAAGACAAACTTTGGAACATTATGTTAAATTATCAGTCCATTGTCATCATCATCATCATCATCATCATGTCCTTTCCAGATTACGTACTCGGTGACTTTCCTATCATTTGCCACTATGCACAACATTAACAAAAGCAAGCGACATTCAATAAACCATCAATAACTGTATCATGAACACATTTGGAGGAGAGCATGAATGCTGTAAAAAAAAAAGCAAATATGTAGAAACAGTTAATTTGAACTTGCTGCTAGGTTACAGCCTGCCACTCTTCTGGAGGAATACATCTCATGCTTGCGTCTGATCCACAAATATCATTCCTGATATACAAGATAAGTTCATCCAAGGAGCCGAATGACATACGGAAATGACTGACAATTTACTTTTATCATTTCTTAGATCATTAAAGACAGTGCTGAAGATGCCTTGTTCCTGTCTTGAGTTCAGTAGGAGATGTATCCAGAATTTATGCTTCCTTTTCTTCTTTTTTACTTGCTTGTGCATTATGCCAAGAAGGACAACTTCCTCTTCAAACTCCATTTCAAACCTGAAGCTGAACTAGGAAACGAGGGTTCGCTACTCAAATACACTGAAGCACCACAGACATGCTCATGGAAAATGGTTCAATTCAGTTGCACTACTGTTTGTGGTGCCACAAACATACTCATGGGAAAGGGTCCTTACATGCTCAACTGCTACCAGTGCCATGCAAGACAGTCCAGTTCATATGCACAGCGTATCTCAAGAAAAGTTTTGAACGTTAATTTTTGCATTACATTCTTCATTTCTGCAAATGCTTCCATTCAAATTATATGCAGAAATAACATTACCAATTTATCCCCCCTCCCTCCCACTTATTATACTTTTAACTTAAAGCAGTGGCACCATACTGAATGTTACTCACACGCATCCAGTCACCATGAGATATGATATGCTGCAAAAGTTTCTCTCTCAATGATTGGACATGCAATGACAACAGCTGACTCTGAAGACAATAACTTGTGATGAGTGTAGCTTGCACCATGTCATGCCACAGTGTTGACAGTACCAACAGGCCCTTTAGCAGTGTTATCACCCCAGCTGAACTCCTGTTAAAATAAGCAAAAACAGTTGTTAAGTCCCTGTTTTGTAATGTCGTCAGACCACTCTAGTTGAATGGCCTATCTTTACTGCACTTTCCTACATTAGGCACGGTATTATTTATTCACTTTCTGAGGATGTCAGAGTGTAAAGGGATCCAAGAGATATTTTTCACTCTTCAGTTTTCCCATGTAAGAGCTGTAAATCACATGCAAACATTTGGCATTGTGTTCATCAAAATCAAAGCGCTGACCCTTCATGACAGCTGTCCAACAATCTCTTCAAAACTCATATTTATTTTTGTTGTTCCAGTAGAAGTGCCTTAGAAAACATCTTTCTACACACAGGAAATCCATTTCCTTTTATAGTCTCATGTTGTGGTAGATCTTTATCATGCAGTGCACGAGACCTCTTTGGCGTGACATTTTTTAAGTCCAAGAATTTCAAACAACACTAGAAAGAAATGTGTTGTGTTATTACTCCACTGTTTGTCTGTATATGAATAGAAATTTCATATTATTATGATGCTACATGAGGTGTGACTGTAAAAATTTTGGACTGGCTGCAACATCTTACTATCACTGTATCATGTCCTTATGCTAGGCATAGAATATGGAATGCCAAACCATTTACCTATAAGTTAAAATCATATGCTGTCTCTTCAGAAGTGAGACATTGTAAAGTAGTAGCACTAGTTATGATTGTTGTTTTTTAAAATTTACATCTGATAGAACAATGCATGTGTGAATTTCTATTTCATACCAGACAGAATTGTCCTTGAAACCCATACAGGCATAACTTAAGCCTTCAAGTGATGTCTAGGGTCCCAAAGTAGAATGTTTTTGCTGAAGACACAACCTATAAAGAATTGTTTGTTATGGTGATGGGAAGATGTATCAGGACAAACTGTGAAGTAGCAGTTCCAGACATATCCTATCCTATTTATTGTTACTGTGGATTCATGGAACATAAATAAAATATCAATATCAATATCAACATGTGCAGAGAATTTACATGAAGCTGCCCTCAGAAGTGGCATAATGGCGACTGGTTCCTGTATCAAGAATGTGCTGTCCTTCAATCTGCTGTGTCAATGCAAGAACTTCTGTTTAGAAACTGCAGAACGTTTCCTCTAACCTACATATTGCTCAGATTAGTATACACGACTGAAGTTAATACTAGGGGGTAGTGATATGATTCAACTACAAGAACTCAAAGGCTACATATACAGAGTTTCAAAACAGTTTAGATAGTCAATTTTAAATTTAGTTTAAATAGTTTAGATCCTATATTTGTGATAAGAAGCAAAGAATAAAAATAAAGCTTATAAATGCTATAACTGACTACTCTAATTGGAAAATTATTAAACACTGAGTTCCCCAACACTCGGTTCTGGGACCACTGTTGTTTAATGTGTACATAAAATATTTTCCCAGACTGATCAATAGTTATTCTGATGTCATCACGTTGGCAGATGACATTAGTGTACTAATAGCTAGTACTAACCATGATGAACTAAATTTAAATTGCAATTAGTTGTGACACAATTATAATTAGCTTATATAATATATAGAAAAAAACAAGCTTAATAAAATTTGCACTACATACATTATCTTTACATCCACTAAACCTATCCTATTGTGGTTAGATACTTATTGAATTAAATAATATAACATTTCTGGTCCTTCCAGTGAATAGTCAACTTAATGTAAGATGCATATACATTACTCACTAAATAAGCTGAGTGTCATTTGTTTTATAATGAAAAGGATTGTTCATATACTAAATATAGAAACACTAAAGGTTTTATATTTTGCTCATTTTCATTCTCTGACAAAATATGGTATAATATTCTGGGGCAATTCAACCACAATACATAAGGTGCTTATAGTTCAATAAAACATATTCAGGACTATAGTGGGAATAGGCCCAGTAAGGCCAGTTTGTGAAACTAAACATTTTGCCAGTACCATGCTTTTACATATATTCATTAATAATGTTTGTATTTAATAATTTGGGTAACTTTAAAACTAATTCATCACTGCATGATTTAATACTAGGAACAAAAATCAATTACATTTTTCATCAGTGAAACTCACCTCTGTTAAAAGGCTGTCATGTATTCTGCTATAAAAATATTTAATCCTTCACACTCAAACATATTGTAATTATAAGCAAATAAAATGCTTTTAAGTCAGCACTGAGAAAGTATCTCCTTACTCATGTATTTTAGTCAGTGGAAGAATTATTATTGCATAACAATAATAAAAATTAATAATTTTATAACAAGTAATAATATTGTACATATTTTGTATTTTTATGTTCACGCACTTTATACATTTACTACTGTGATGTTCTATATTTATTGTGCTGTCACTGTGTTTTATTATATTAAGTGTTATTGTTTACTTGTAAGTGACTATGTTGTGTGAAACAAGATACATATATTTTTTAAACGTTTCATATTCAACAGTCATCGAACAGAGTTTAGATCTTTGAAATGTTAATGAACTCTAAATATACGTAACACGTAAACGGCACTTCTAACAGTAGAAGAAACACTGGACTCTGTGGGGTCAAAAGGACTCCTTCGAATTAGAGTGTTTCAAATAGCTGTTAAATGCAAGAGTTTTGTATGAAACATTTTAATGGCAGGTAGTATTAACATAAAAGCTTTTGAAATAAAATTGGCTTGAAAAAATTACTTGAGTCAGCATTTATGTCTGTAGATGTGTTTCTAATCTACCTAGATACAATATTTCACATGCTTACCACAAATGACCATTAGTTATTTCCATCAAACTGAAGGCTTAGTATAATTTCATAAAGCAGCCATTTTTTATATTCCACAAAAATATTACATGAACAAAATTTTCATATTACTCTAAGATGCAGTTGTAGTAGTAGCAGTAGTATCATTCAATGCTTTGGCACTTGGAGGAATTCCATTCACCATCTACCATCCCAATAAGATTTTGCAAATGATGGAATATTCCCAGTTTAAAACTGTGATATCTGGAAGGTGATCTTGGTTCAATACGGAGTTAGTTTTTCTGAGTCAGTATCAGTCAGTCACTAAACAGCCATGGCTAGTGAACAGTCAAAAGGACACCATTGCATCTCTTCTTGGAAAATTAGGAATTGTACTTTGTTCTCAATTATTTTGTTTCTGGGTTTTTGTTGGCTTTTGGTGTTACAATAGCTGGAAAGTTGGTCTTGGATATTTCTTTTTATTCTTAACTTCTCAGAATGAATTGGTAGTTTACATGATCATATTTGGCTGATTGATGTACCCCTCTCCGCCAAGGAATCTGCGGTTCCATTACCCTCAACCCTGCTGGGAGTTGGAACCCACTGGATTTTTAGGTGTTTCTGAGAGTCTGTCAACTGTGTAATAGATAAATGAATTTCTGCAACCCTCTTGCAAGAAAGTGCATCAGTCTTTGCTATTGACTATATTGCTGGAGTTAAATCACTCCATATAAGAGCCTTGTTTCTAGTGATGATGATTTTCTACTGTTTGATCTGCATCTTTTTTTCTTTACTTCCTGAAGAAGTTCTACTTTGATGTAGTCTCAAGGGCAAGTTACACTGTAGTAGATATGTATATACAGTAATTTTAGGACCCTCCACTGAGTGGGGCTAGTGTTATTCCCATTATGTGTTTTGTATGATTACTATGCTGCTATTACCAACTGTAGGAAGTTAGAAAGTATGAAGTTGTGGTGGCCTCCATTTCCATATATTCATGCCAAATTTCATGAAACTCAGTTTGTTGGTTCAAAAGTTGAATGGTAAACACACACACTCTCTCTCTCTCTCTCTCAAGAAAGAATGGTCTTCTTCTAAGTCTACTTTAGAAAACTCTGGATCTTTCACTTTCCAGTATGAAAAATGTTGAGTTCCTGCGGCTTCTGGAAGGTTCTAGAACTCCCTTTGTCTTTCTGTCACATTCTGTCACCTTCCAGAAGTCTCTGTAAGAATCTGAAACCTCATTCCCATGCTGTTGGAATTTCCAGTTCCCTTCTGAAACACTTCATGCCAAGACTTGGCTACTACCATACCTACTGGAACTCTGAAGCATGCTGCCAGTGAGGATGTAGATGAATGTGTGGGGCAGTCCAGAGCTCTTGGTCCAGAGCATGCAGTCAGACAGAGCAGTGGTGCTGATGGAGTAACGGAGGTCAAACGCAATGTAACAGTTCAGTGTTCGTGAACATTAATTTATTTACATTAGCAATATGTTCATGCACATAACTCAATGAGTTCTATGAGAACATAATATTTAACATGTTAAAAAAAAAAAAAAAAAAATTTTTCTGTTCAATACAATAAATTTTGTAGCATTTTATTTGTTCTGCAACATGTAAACATCAAGATCTATGGAAAATAAGAAAAGACACATTTGGAAAATATGTGGTCTTTTGGAGATCACATCTGTCTGCTCATCATGTATGGCTAATGGTGGTGGAAACATATAATATAAATAAATAATACGGAATTTGCATTACCCTCAACTTATCTTTAAAATTTCATACCTGTGTGGCAGCCATTGAAAAACAATGGTACCATTTGCTACCATGGCACTAACAGTGAATGCTGAAGCTGTCACCCATAAAATACTTAATCCAATAGATATCCATAGTGTGCGTACTATCCTGTGCTGTGCCACTAATCCACCAGAAACCAGAAGAGCCTAAAATCAATATAAATCAGTGACCTGTATGAGGAAGGAATTCTCACAAGACTGAGTGCACAAAGGTACTAAAGAATACCAGCAATTTTTGTGTGATGGTGAAGACACCAGAGCAAGAAGTGCAAAAAACTTTATCCTTTAGTGCTCTCAAGGTTCAATTGTAAAAATAGTTTGTCATATGTCTTTAAATTGTTCTAAATATAAACAATTTAATAACATACACTATGTTTCTCATTGGAAGCTACATATTATATGTGCAGTATTCCTTAATGTGACTGATATTTAACTGTGACTGCATAAAGTGGGTTTCTTTCAGCATGGCATGGAACATTCTAACATTTCAGATGAAGGATATGGTTTTATGCAGAGTACCTGCAAATATGTACACAAGCAGCTTTGGAGAGCTTGGGATTTGGGCAAGAAGTTAACAGATCTTCATCATAAAATCATTAACATGTTATAAGTTGGTACAAAGGGACTTGTATATGGACAGATTCTGTACAGTTACTTATACTATGAGATATGGACATGGTATTTGGAACTTGAAACATGAAGACCCTCTGTAGGTCGGCATTCCTTGAAAATAGCTACAAGGGAATTTGCAATATACTAGAAAAGATTCCTGCCATATGACAGGGTTCAAATAATATTCCCACTCATTTCTAGTTGTGTTTTTCATATGTAAGTGATCAGTTGATTTTTTTGTATAAATTATAGCCACAGATGTGTACTGTACAATCACAATTTCATTAAATTATTCATGCCATAAATGTCCTTAGAGTGTAGCTTGGTGTATGTTACCAGCAAAATTCAACACTGCAATGCTTAGTGAAGAATACATACTTCTTAGCAACTTCATAACCTAACATAATTTCACCGATCAGGCCATGGAAGTTATAAGTTTTTAAGAGATAGCTTCATTGATTTTATTGGACAAGCATAATACTGCACTTCTGACTGAAGCATAGTAATCTCCTGACTGCTTCATAATGGCCATGGCCATCTGTACTATTGTAAGTACATCATTTTCTTCATGTGAATTTGTGGAAACAAAGTGTGATGTTCTCAGTCACAAACTAAGCCATTGTGCAACCACTGAAAAGGAGTCTTCATCAGCTCAATCACGCATGCACGAATGCATGCAAACGCGCACGCAAACATGCACACACACACACATACACACACACTGTCTCTCTCTTTCTCTCACTCATTCCATCACTTACTTAGAAGATTATTATGTGAGGGAGATGAAATTGTGATGTATTGGGAATATCAGAGGATGGGGCAAGTTTGGCACTAAATCAGGCAATAAAAATGCATTCTTCTATGGAAAATAAAATTTGAATATTTAACTTGGGACAGGATGTTCCACGCCTAAGGGAATCATATTGACAAGTAGAGTAGTACACTTTGTCAGTGATAGGTTGTCATATCTAACACTATGAGATTGTTGGTGTGATACTCTTGTTCCACATGCACATTACCAATAGGTTAAAAGTGAGGACTTGAAACACATCCTGTAAACAATTAAAGCAGGTATTTAATAAACTGCATAAATTATTTTCAAAACTATAATTAGAAACAAGATTGTGTTTGACAGTAGTCCAGATAATAAAGGTAAAATTTTCCCTGTCCATTGTGTGAAAACATGCAGGATTACAGGTATATTTTGACTTATTCTTAACCTCGGTACCCATTTAATAGGGTGGGCCAGGATAGCTCAGTTGGTATAGTGACTCGCTACAGGCTGGACGGTTCGGGGATCGAATCCCGGTAGGGGCGAGATTTTCTGCACCAATCCAGACCAGCCCTGGGGCCCACCCAGCCTCCTATACAATGGGTACCAGGTCTTTCCTGGATGTAAAGCGGCCAGGGTGTGATGTTGACCACCCAACCCCATCTAGCATCTCTGAGCCTTTGTGGCTGATTCAAGCGTGAATTTTACCTTTACCTTTACCCATTTAATGGGAGGCTGTGTGGGGTTCAGAGACTGTCTTGAAGTTATGGAGGAGTGAAAAATATCTTGCCCCTACCAGTACTGGAAATGCAGACTGTTCAGCCCATAGACTAGTCACTACACTGATCACAATGCTCTGGCTCACTGGTAATGATAATTGTGTTAATGTTACCACATCAAACTCCTCATATATAAATCAAGTTTTAAAAAACGATGTCACTTTTTGTGTACAACTGAGTCAACATGTACTACAATATGTGAAGGTAGTTCTATGCTTGGCAACAGAAACAAAATGTATTAATGCCATTCCTTCGTTACTTAAAAGTAACTAATTATTTTGATGGCTGGAGTAACAGAATAAGTCAATGACATGTCATTTTTATTTCAGATGATCTAGCACTATATTTCAGTCAGCTGAGCTGAAAATCACACACATTCATCTGAGGCTTGTATTATAGAATGTTTGTTAAGTACATTATTTTTCTGCACGTCTCTGACTGAAACATGGAAGAAGTGGTTTCTCTCTGTGTAAATTTGTATATTGTGACAAGTTGTGTCTGGATTTAAGTGTTACAGGTTGCTTGTATTCAGAGTTTATGACTAATCTCTCCTGTTTTTGAATGAAATTGTGCAATTTATGAAATATTATAGGGACACAATGAACAAATTGTGTTAAAAAATAATGGGTGAAATTTTGATGTGTTGTGTAACAACAAATGTCTGCAGCATAAAAAGGGCTAACCTAACATTGACTGCAATACAGTAAACTAAAAATTCCTGGAGTTTTTTTTTGTTTTGTTTAGATGTGGTGAATAATGCATGACTGTGAACTAAAACACTTGGACTCCAATCATGGAATATTAGAATAGTGACATACAGTGAATAAAAACAGGTAGATTTTGAAAACTGCATAATGAAGAGATGTGTGAAATTGTGTTCGTTGCTAATTGTTATTAGGGTGATCATATTGAGGAAGAGACATAAGAAGGATATGTGGTACGCCTGCAGAAGAGAAACACATAAAATTTTTTATGGGAAAACCTGAAAGAAAGAGAATGTTTGAAGAAATTAGGTATAGATGACAGAGGGGAAAAAAAAGGAGATCTTAAAGGAACAGGATAGAAGATTATTTATTGGATTAATATGGATCAGGATATGGACTAGTGACAAGCTCTTGTGAAGATAGTAATGAAAGTTCAGATTCCACAATACATAGAGAATTTCTTGCCTAGCTGATAAACAATTATCTGCCAAAGTAGAACTCTGCCCAACAGAGTTAGTTGTCTGTGTGGGATTTGACATTCTGCCATAAGCAACTATAATGAGTAATGCTTACTGGGAACGTGACATTGTACATACATGTCAGAGGACCCTGAAGAATATGTTCTACCCTAAGGATGGAGGTGGTGTGTTCCTCAAAGCATTGGTACCTATACAAGAAACTACATATTTTTGCATTGTAATTAACATTTTGAGATCTTCTGATGAAATACTAGTTGTACTAATAAAGTCTGAAGCATGTAGAAATTTAATGTTTTTAAAAATAATGCTGTGAATTAAATGAGAATTGTGTGCACTTGTTGATTAACATTGTGGAAATTGAACTATAATGCCTGGAATGAACAATACTAAGCATTCATCATTTATACATTTATGTTTCTTCAATTAGAATGCACAAATTTAGATTCTGAAGTAACAGTGCACAAAGAGCAAGATACAGCTTTTCAGATGATTTCTTCGGTTATCTTAGATTTTTAAAATTCTGATCAATGTTGGCAGCATACTTACCCTTTCCATCAGACTTTTAAGCTGTTCATTTTCATGGATTCGAAATAAATACAAAGCATAGCCATATGCTGACATATGAAGAAGACTTGGCACAACATAGGTAAAGGCAGTGTTACCATAGCAAATATATTCATGATTTACAACTTCAACATTTGATTGATTCTTGTAGTCAAAACCTCGATCTCTCCTGGAACAAAATTTAGGCAACAATTATGGTCACTAGGTGATCAATAAATAGTTATCTAGAGTTAAGTAATTAACTAATTAATAGTGTAATTACCTTAAACCAGTGAACTTATCCCCTGACCCCTGATCACCCTCACAGTACTTTGCTTGGTCTCTTCTTATAATAAATATTATTTTTAATCTTAGAAAATGAATTTTACATACTGTTGCAAAAATTTCCAGTTCGCCTGCCTCATTGCCCCAGAGTTCCAACAAACTAAATTAAATTTTGTTAGGACAGTTATCATCAAAATGCATGTGATTGATATTGTAGTTGCCTTTCATACTCAAAAAGCTGATGGGAGGAGTTTCCCCTGAAATATCAGCACATACTTCACTATGCACTGTGAGAATGTAAATTCCTCAGTATTTCATTATTTGTAAAGTTGTAATGGTCAAGAAAATTTCAATCCTTATACACCCTATATTCCATCTTTGGTTATATAACATTTGAATACATTTTCATAGAGAAAGGTACAGGCATAATTCTTCCAGTACATGAAATGAAGGCACACAGGGTAGTAGAGGCACATTTAGACTTGTTCTTAACCACAGCATTACATGGGGTACCAATTACTTTAATAGTTATTGAAACAGAAGTTCTATAAACTATTTCTTTCTGTAAAAGATTGAATAGCACAATAAGTGTAGTGAATGGGTACAACCTGCATCATTATCCTGTGGGTACATAGACAAGATGCATGTAGTGCCAGTGAAAAGCAGTAATATATTGACACCGTACAGAAACAGGATGTGTAATGCTGGGAAGTAATGATTGTAATTGGGAGAATATATATTTCCTTTATGTACTACCTGTCCAGTCCCTCCATTCCTTTTGTCCTTTACTTCTAATGGTAGCAGAATGCACAATTTTGTTCCAGCCACTGTACTGGCAGGATGACCAAGGTTCCATCCCCAGCAACCACAAAAATTCTAAGATCAGGCCAAGATGCAATAGAATTATTCATTTACTGCCACATGCAGACTAGCCCTGGGGTTACCCAGCCTTCATTCCGGCATGCACTAGAGACTTTTATTTTTATTGTGGTGAAACAAGTGCAATAATAATCTGGCAGCTCAATTCTGTCTTGATCCAAGACTGCAGAGGGCTTTAATTTAAAAGAATCCTTATGCTGTATTACTTAAAAACAAGGATTTTTCATTATTTATCTCATCTCTAAGTCACACAATTGATGAGATCCCATGTTGGGTTCATTGTCATTCATGATTGCCATAATATTCTTACACATACTCTTCATAAAATAAAATATTTTTGTAATACTGTTTCTCAGCAGAATATTTTCTGAGTTTTTTCTCTTTTCCGTTATGGACTCCCAGTGCATTTTTTCTCATCAAACCATGTTTATGTCTTGTTTTGTGTATTTCCCTTTTCCTCACAATTCAGGTTCAAAACATCTGCTGAAATGAATCCTGTACTTACTGAAAATTTCCTATGTACATTTATTTTTGTAAGACAGCAGTCAGGGACTAAAGATTGTAACAGATAATCTATGAGCTACTGATTGCAGCCTGGATTGTGTAATTGGTATAGTGACTAGACTATATGTTAAACAATGAGGGGTTTTGGTTCCTGGCAGGGGCAATAGATATTTATTTTTCAGGAGCATCTGCAACACCTATTAAGGTGTCACCCAGTCTCCTATTCAAGGTGTGTTGCTGGCTTTTTTCCTGGCTGTAAAGCAGCCAGGGCATAAAGCTGACCACTTACATCCATCTAGTGTTGAAGCTAAGAATGAACAGTTTTATAACTCTTCTCCCCTGTATGCACTCATGCAATGCACACAGACTTTATCTGGCTACTGTGTGTATGTGTGTTGTGTTGTTGCAAGTGTATTTTGAAGGAGGAATATTATTGTACCTGAAACACGACATGTACTGCAGGACATAACCCACACACATCAACACCAACACGAGGACCAAATATACATAGCCACAGCAAAGCAGGATACAACAGCGGTCTGTGTTCTCTATAGGTGATGGTCGCAGACCCATTACACAGAGAAGTCTTGAATATGGGCGCAAGATTTTGTTCTGGCAGTAGTACAACACAGCTGAAGTGCTGAGAGACTCTTGGTGTAGTGATTCTGTAATCTGCACAAACTATGAATAAAATTGTAAAAGGGGTTTACACTTAACTTTGAACTCAGCAAATTGAAATCTACAGCAAAAGTGATTATGTTTAAACCCTTTTAAGACATTTCTGGCAATATTCAATCAATTAGGCGCATTAAGTTTGAAAATGTCTAAAAGGGTAAGTCTGAAAATGATGTTATTATGTAATTCTGTACTTACACTGATATTCCCTTAATAGAATGTGATTCCATATCATTTATACATTAAATAATTCATTTCACCATGGAATCACATTTAAAGCCTTGCCTTCTTTAGAATTTTGATACATTTTTGAACACAATAGAATAACTTTAAAAAATTTAAACCCCCTCCTTGCTGGAACTATTCCATAAACTAAACACCAATTCTTCCTTACTACATTCCATTATCTTCAACATTTTCTGGCTTAGCTCTTCACTTGCAGACAAATAATTGCCATGCACTTTAAGTTGACAAAGAAATCCAAAATGCTTGAATTGTTTTTGTGAGGAAGCTTTTATGTACTTTTCACGGTGTTTATAGCAACTCATGTTGTATGGAAGTTTTTGGTGCAGCAGCAATGCTGATCATGTGTTCAATAATTATTGGCTCTATGGGTGGGGGGAACTGTTGATAGAAGCAAACTGAAGTGACCAGAAAAAGTATATAAATTTTGCATATGAATGCTTTAAATTAAGGAGATTAAAGCAAAAGATTTACAGTCACACTCATGCTTATTCATGTTATATATTATACAGCACATGAAATGACATTTTGTCACGCTGTGATGCGGGTGTAGAGATTGATGGCATTTCTTAATACAGGATACAACAGATTGATGTTGAATTGCTTATCTCTAATTTTGATCTGTGCTGGCAGTGACCTGAGAGGCTTAGCTTACAAAATGAATTATTTTTCTTTATTTGATTTGGAAACTATTTACTTTTTGATGCATAAACATACTAGATGTGTGAAAAATTCGTCAAGCAATGAAAGTTGCTGGCTTCTTAAACGGGAAACCGTTTACGTTCGAAACGTACTATACGTTAATTACTCTCTCTGTCTATACACGCAAATTTTTCTGGGTGTAGAGATTAGGATCACTGAGAAGATGAGACACTGGAAGTAGTTGGTGTACTTTCACAACATACAGAAGTTGAAAAAAAATAAATGCTATGAATATAATGTTTAGCCTGGACTCAAAAAGGTGTGGATATGTCTGGATTTAATGTCAGCATAGATTTGCAGTGATCACACAACCAAAGTACATATTGCCCTTTGGACGAAACTTGTGGTGGTATAGGTATAAATTACCAGACACACACACACACACACACACACACACACGTAGTTATATGTGCACACAACACTACATTTCTCCACATGTGTACAATTTCTGTAGCTTGCCGCGTGCTTGCTACTTGTCTGTCTCGCGTCTCACTGTATACTTTTTGCAGTTCTAACTTGCACTCTCCACTGCTGTGTCAGGGTTTCTGAAGTTGTGATGCTTGGACTTTAAGTATCCTGGCAAGGTAGGTGGGCTAGTCAGTGGTGTCAACCACAGCACCTCCACGCTAAGACCGCTGCACCCCCACATAATCCGGAAAGCGTACTCGCCGTCCGGAGTGAGTCGTGATATTGGAAGGAATTACCAGTGGTGAAGTGAATTAGGTGTTAACATGTTGGACATAACGCCGGCTTCAGGCGGCCAATGGGCACATTTATTGCAGCACCACGAATCTCGATGGTATAGGTCTTATTGCCCATGTGGTGGACCCTGTATGGACCGACACACGGGGTTTGGGGGGCTCCCTGGAGGGCACCTTGTCGTATGAAGACATGCGAGGTGGTGGCCAGGTCTTTGAAACTTTAGGTGAATAGCACGGCATGCCAGGATGCTGGTATGGGCCAAAGCTTCCCAATATGGACCCGCAGCCGAGATGCGAAATCGGTGACGTCGGCGCATTTGGCGGGGGAAGGGGCAAAGAATTCCCCTGGTAAACGCAGGGGTGAACCGTACACCAGTTCAGCTCATGAGGCTTTCAAGTCTTTCTTCCACGCACTGCGGATTCCCAGCAGGACCAACGGCAGAGCTTCGTCCCTATGTTCATCGACATGGCATAACAGGGCGGCCTTCAGCTGACGATGCAGCCTCTCGATCATGTCATTTGAGGCGGGATGCCACGCAGTAGTCTGGGATAGAGAGGATCCGGTGATGGTGGCCAGAATCTTGAGAAGACGGGACTCAAATTGCTTGTTCAGATCAGTTGTGATTTGATGGGAACTGCCGATACGAGAAACCCAGACACAGACGAAGGCCTTAGAGACTGCTTCGGCGGTGATCTCAGACAGACGGAGAGGCTCAGGCCATAGGGTGAAGTGAGAGAGTACCGGAGGCCAGAAGAGACAGGCAGCAGGCCGACCAGGTCGATATGCACGAGAGAAACGTGCCGCAGGAGGGTGAAATTCCCAAGAGGGGTCTTTAAATGCCGCGTTACCTTGGAACGTTGGCAGGCTGTACACGGGCATATCCATGCGCAGCTATCTTTCTCCACTCCCGGCCACACAAATCGCTGGGACACCAACTTGACGGTGGCTTTGGCCCCGGGGTGGCTAAGACTGTGGAGAGTGTCAAAGATCTGGCGTTTGAAAGAAGTGGCTATGAATGGCCGCAATTGTGGAGAGGGGCTTATCAAGTAAAGGTGGATGTTCGTCCTGGGAATTGGCACATATTCTAACCTCAGCCCCGGACCATTTTTCAGGATGTCTTCCAATTCCGCACCCTGATCTTGGGAATTGGCGAGAACATGGTAATCAAAACGCAACATGATGGAGTATGCTCTCGAGATGGCATCTTCAACGACATTGTCTTGCCCTGAGATATACCTAAAGTCAGTAGAGAATTGTTCGATGAGCTCCAGGTAACGGAACTGTTGTGGCGAACATTTATCTCTGTGATGCTGGAAAGCATAAGTGAGAGGCTTCTGATACGTAAAGATGACAAAGGGACGGCCCTCGACCTAGGTCAGAAGTATTTGTTGGCCTCATACACTGCCAGGAGCTGGCGACCTAACGGACTGTACTTTTGTTGAGCAGGGTCGGGCCTAGGAGGGTAGAAAACCAGGGGTTGCCAAGCGTCGCGTACATGCCACTGCAAGGCAGCGCCTGTTACCACATCGGAAGCGTCTGTAAATACGGCCAACGTAGCAGATGGATCCGGGTGAGCCAGAAGTGTGGGAGGGAGAGAACAGCCTTGCAGTCCTCAAAAGCTTGGACCATGGTGGATGTCCAGTCCACCGGTTGTGATCCTTTGATCTTGGAACCAGCTAACGCTGCGTGAATTGGCGCTTGTATTCTGGTGGCTTGGGGCACAAATCGTCCGTAAAAATTAAGCATACCAAGAAAATGTTAGAAGTCTCTGATGAAGACAGGCTGTTGGAAACGTTTTATCGCCGCAACTTTCCTCTCCATGGGCCGAGTACCTCCAGCTGAATCTGTGTAGACGAGGGAGGTCACATCTCTCGCGCCAAAAACGCATTTGGCTGGATTCAGCAAGACGCCGTACTCGCTGAAGCGCTGAAACGATGTACGCAGGTGCTGCTCGTGTTTATCCTCCGAGGTAGAAGCAACTAGCACGTTATCGATGAGCCACTGAAATGTTTGCGCGGCGTTTCGGAGCCCGAAGGACATATACGGGAATTCGATAAGTCCAAACGGCGTGATTATGGCTGCTTTTACGATGTCGTCCAAATGAAATGGAATCTGGTGGTATGCTTTCACCAAATCTATTGTGGAGAATACTTGCCGGTCAACAAGTTGTTGTACAAAGTCGGCAATATGCCGAACGGGATATTGGTAAGGGACAGTCGTAGCGTTTAGTGAACAATAGTCGCCACAGGGTCTCCAGCCGTCTTCTTTCTTGGGGACGAAGTGGAGGGGCGAAGCCCAGGGGCTATCGGAACACCGAGCGACGCCGTTTCGGAGCATCTCCTCGAAGTCGGATTTCTCGATTCGGAGGCAGTCTGCTGCCAGCCGCCGTGGGCACACATTTACAGGTGGCACAGGTGTGGTAGAATTTCGGGTTTCCCGAGGAATACCTACCGGATGATTATATCCGGAAAATACTGGGAAAGGACGTGATAGCGAAAGCTCCCGGCTAGGAATTCAATGTGGCCGCCGTACGTTCCCACCGAAGCGCCATTTACAGTAAGATTAGAGATAGTTTCGACGAGGCGTAGGTGTCATGTCGATGAGTAATTTGCAGAAGCAGAGAAAGTCCGAGCCGATGAAGGGTCCATTTACGTCCGAGACGACGAAACACCATTAAAACTCCCGTCGTAGACTCAAATCCAAACGCAGGGTTAAGAAACTGTAGGTAGTACGATTTGCTGCGAATGTTGCATAACTACTCTGCACTCGGCATTCTCGAAGACGGGTATGGGGATAGGCGCAGATATCGGCGCCGTTGTCGACTAGTTAGTTTAACTTTGTGTGCTGATCCGTCACATAGAGTCGGCTGGCTGAGTTGTTGCAGTTGCCTGCCGCCGCTAGCGACTGCCGTCCATGTTTCCCTGCTGCTACGTACAGGGCGCGGTGCATCTCTTTGCATGCTCTGTAAAACGGCGGTGGTACTAGCAGATCTAATTCACTGAGTGTATTGGCTTTGGACAATTTATTTAAGAATTCAAATTCAAATTTTATATCATTTTTAAAACCTTCCAGATTGAAATTGGTAAATGCAATGCTGGTGTCATCTGCAAATAAAACTGAGTTAGTTTTTCCATTAATAGACTGTGACAAAATAATTTATGTTAAGGAATGTGGGAACATCCCACAAACACAAATATGCCCTTTCCACGCGACTGCAGCGAGGTCGACCAAAAACCAACCGGTTGCCTTTCGTTATGCCAATGCGACAAGCTCTGGCTGCCAGCCAATCACAAAGCAAGCAGCTCAGCGATAGTCGTGGATAAAAGCCGGCCTGCCCAGGCTTCTGAGAGCAGCAGCCTTTCAGCCCAAATAAGGGGGGAGGTTAATGCTTGGTTCTCCGGAACACAACCGGCTTTAGAGCCGCAGTCAGCGCAATGCGATCGCTTGATGGGAGCAAGGGTGTGAGTTATCACACCTTATCCCTCCCGGACGATCGCTGTTTGCTTCTGCCCATTAGGAATCTGGGCAGACAAATGCCTGAACACGTCGTCTGGGAGGAATTGGAGGCTCTCGGTATCTGTGTCCAGGGAGTCTTGCAGCTCCAATATGGGCGCCGTTACTAGAAAGTTTCCAAATTCCGCGTCGGTAGTGCGTGGGCCAGATGTGTTGAAAGTACCTTCTCTAACTGAACTCTGCGGTCTGCGAGTATCGGTGGAGACATACATGGCGCCGAAGACCCTTTACAGTGAAAGCACTGCCAGCTCTTCGGCCATATGCATTGCTACTGCGGATACCCGCCCCGGTGTGTTACTGGTGGTGAGACACGCCCTTCTGGGAATGCTGTACTTCAAAGCAGCAACTTCAGTGTTGCAGCTGTGGAGGAAATCACACAGCTAACTACCGCGGATATGTGAAGTGGATGGAAGCCAAGGCGGCGCTTGCAAAGCAAAGGGAGCGGGGCACCCAGCCGTCCTGCCGCAAGCGAAATGGTTGGGGCCCTCCGCGGAACAGAAGAGCCTGAGACCTAGTTCGAACACCATCGTCAGTGCGGGCCGAGTTGTTAAGGCTACTCCTCCAGCTGATCCACAACACTCTCCCGGCCCAGTCACTGAAGCTCCCATGCTGTGTCAACTAAACAACACCAGGAATACGGGCAAGATTACAAAAGGTCTGCACCCAATGTCACGGAAGGCCCTAAACAGACCCCGGTGACCGAGTAAAAGAAAACCGAGACACAATGAGATGGGACTCCACCCCAACCCGAAAAGTCGCCCATCGAGGACATCTCCGATCTTTTTGATAACCTTACCCTCGACGCGCGTGTGGAACTTACTCGTAGTATCCTCGCACCCTTCCCCACTTTCCCTTCTAGGCCAGCTCGCTCGCGGGCTGTTCCCAAGCCCATAACGATAAGTTTTGTTTTATACCCAATCAGAGCACTGCACTACAGCCATTCCTTCTCGTTCAAAAAGAGTCCAGGATCTTCGACGAGTAGAGGCTAACGGGTCAGTTTTCTTGGATATGGTTAATGCCTTCGACACCATATGGGTTACTGGTATCCTCTACAAACTAACGCTCTTTAAGTTCCCTGTTTACCCGGTAAAAACCATGTTATCCTACCTGCTAATCCAGACATTCGAAATGTCTTTCCACAGAGCCACTTACACTTGGCGTGGCATCCGGGTTGGCTTGGATCAAGGTGGATCAGTTTCCCCTTTCCTGTTCAACCTGTGCCTTCGCACAATTTCATGTTATCTATCTAGGTGGATGACACGGCCGTCATGGCCATGATCCGCATGTCAGTGCTGCTTGTCAACTATCTGGAATCCTCTCTCAGCGACCTACAGCGATAACTGATAGAATGAAAGATCGCCGTCAACTCCTCGAAGAGCCCGCGATGTTTTTGTAAGGACAGGTAGGCATATCCTTAAGCCCCATCCTGTACAACTCTTCTGCGAGCCAAACCATTAGGTTGACACGGCTTGTTATCTGCAGGTGACCTCTTATAAACGACTGAGCTGGTCGACTTCTTTGGAGCAGGTTGGAAAGAAAGCCGCCTAGAGTTTCGGAGTGATAGATCAATGGGTCTTCTCCTTAACCGAAGGAACTACATAATGTACGCATATTATTATTAATGGTGGGCCGGGAAAGCGCATTCGGCATAGCGACGCTACGGGCTGGAGGGTCCGGTGATCGAATCCCGGTAGGGGCGAGATTCTCCCCACTCGTCCAGACCGGCCCTGGGCCCCACCCGGCCTCCTACACAATGGGTTCCGGGTGTTTTCCGGGGGTAAAGCAGGCGGGGTGGGGTGTTGACCACCCACCCCCATCTAGCGCCGAGGATGAATAAAGAGAAGAGCTATAACTCTACTCCACCTATGGGCTTTTGTGGCCAGCTATAGGGTGAACTTTACTTTCTATTATTACTAATATGCGACTTCGGTGCTTGGTTCCGTTGTCTTATAAAAGTTGGCGTATTGTGGTGTGTAGTAATAAGTGCCCAGAACTGCAGTGACATTTGGAATACCTTTTCTAATGCATCAACAAAAAACCATTAGACCACAGCAAAATCACTGTTATGGATAACCAAGGATTATACAAAAATCAGTTCACCATATAGAAGACTTGTTATCCACAACATACATATCCGATAGTATATTCTACAGAAGTGTTTATTCAAGGTAAGAAACTTGAAACCACGAATCTACCCTACAAAATCATCATAAATTAATATACACCTTAACTAACACAGCCCATATTTGGCGAAAATATAACTCCATACAGCTGCAATACCTCCTACCCAGGATTTATTTCTAAACCATAACTTTACTCTATTCTACATTTTATGTAAGAAAAGATCTAATTTTTAAAATACCTCAATTTGTTAATTTCCTTCCACGTATTCTGTACACAATTGTATTACCTGAAGATGGCCAAATTGGCCGAAACATGTTGTAAAACACACAAATATCTGAAAAAATAAAATTACTGGTTGTGGTTGGCGATTCATTTCTTTACAAATTAAAAGGGCTTAACTGCATAACTTGCTTCAAAATATCGCAAAGCACCCTTATTTTTTAGTTCTCACAGGAAAGACTTGGACTCCTCAAAATCTTTACATCACGAAGATCTCAATAAAACCACTATTACTGCTGAAAATTCTGTTTTACTTTTTACACAATTCTACCCATTGCAACGTACTTATTTCCAGGTGGTGTATCTGTATAAGCAGGAATTTAAGGTTTTAACTTCTGCAACGTTCTGTGAATGCAACATGTGGCAGACATGACCATCGTGGAAGAAGAGATGTAAAAAAGGAAATATGGGCAAAATTTGAGGTTTTCATACATATGACGATAAAGATTTAAGCCTTCTATGATGTTATGCCATGTCAACTCGTGAATATGAAGTATTAACATATTATTGTAGTCAACAATCTTTGAAGAAACGCACGCCTTAAACTTTTGGCGCCGGAATTATTTTTTTTAAATTTTAGCACACCCTGTGTATAAAATGTGAATAATACAGGAACCAAATTCGTTAGATTTATGAAACAAACTGCATTTTGAAGAGGAAAAAACGGAGAGTATATACCATGTTTAAAATATTATGTACCTGTATTTGTTGAATAAATATATAAAAT